>Ga0308175_100000026_pt1 | contig 128391 bp, 100 predicted proteins | sample PhyCR1_3_FD_203893 | JGI IMG/M metagenome (GOLD analysis project Ga0308175, IMG submission 203893) | Soil microbial communities from UC Gill Tract Community Farm, Albany, California, United States - DLSLS.C.R1 | ecosystem: Environmental > Terrestrial > Soil > Agricultural land | place: USA...
GGAGGACGACCACGTCGGCGGCTGTCGCCTTCGCGGCCCAGCGTTGCGCGACGGTCGCCAGGTTGGCGCCGGCATCCGTCAGCCGCGGCTGGTAGGCAATCGACGCGATGCGGGTCGTCCCGTCCGGCGGCAGACCGAGTGCCATCTGGTTGCCGGTGTCGCGATCATACAAGCCGTTGGCGATCGCGGTGTACGCTCCCGGCCGCCGGAAGTTGAGCGAGTACGTCGGGCTGAGCCGGGTCCCGATCCGATAGGATGGCACGTCGACGTCGTACAGGAGGATCTCGTCGACCGGGTTCGGCACGTCCATCGCGCGGTAAAACAGCTGGATCTCGCCATCGGGCGTGATCGCCGCGGACGGCGCATCATTCATATTGTATACGAACGGAGTGCCGAACCGCGTGTCGGTCTCCATGCCCCAGCGGTTCGCGGTGAGGAACCAGATGCCATTCTCGCGAGCTCGAATCTGCCAGATCTCCTGCTGATCGTTCGAACCGAACCAGTTGGCGGGGAGCAGGACGAGATCCGCGCCCTCGGTGGCCAGGATGCGGATCCAGTCCGGCAGATAAACATCGGAGCAGATCATGACGCCCAGGTCGCCATAGATCGTCGGGATGACCTCGAAGGGCAAGACGCCCCGGTCATGCCATCCGCTCAGGCCACGCTTCTCCGAGGTCGTGACCAGGCCGCTCGGGCCGAGCACCACCACGGTGTTGTAGACTTGCTGCGTGGGCGTGACCTCGGCAATGCCGACGAGCACATAGGCATGGTACTGCCTGGCGAGCGCCTCGATCCCGGCCAGCTCGGGATAAGGTGACGTGAAGCCGAGCTCGCTCACCACCTGGTCGCGCGTGATGGAGAAGCCGGTCGTCGCGAGCTCCGGCGTGACGACGATGTTCGCACCCTGCACGAGGGCGCGCTGGACCAGGGACTCGAGCGACGCCACGTTGTGACCGACATCCCCGAGTGCGGGAAAGGTATGAAGGAGGGCGACCTTGGCCGGAGCCGCGGATACGGCCGAGGCAGTCGAGAGCGCGACAAGACACGCGATCCCGCGGAAAACGCGCTGGGTGGCTCGCACGAGGCGGGGCGCAGTCGAGGCCGTCCTCATGAAAACAAGATAGCGGTAAATAAATACGTCGCAAGGCAAGCTAACCGAGCTTGCGCAATCCGCACGTGAGCGGTGATTGGCTCATGGTGCTGTTTAACCAAGTAAACTTGCACAGGATCGGTCCCGTGTGGACTCACTCGCCCAGCACGCAACGATCACGCCACGCACGCCACAATGAATCAGAGAATCTCCCAGCGCGGGTGATGCGCTCGGGTAGCCAGCGTCAGCCGAGGGCGCCGGCGATGCCGTGCGCGGCGCGGGTGGCCATCGCCATGATCGTGAGCTGCGGGTTGACCCCCGGCGCGCCCGGCACGGTGCTGCCGTCGACGATGTAGAGATCGCGTACGTCGTGCGCCTGGTGATCGAGCCCGACGACGCTGGTGTTCGGGTCCCGGCCCATCTTGCAGGTGCCGAGCGGGTGGTAGCTCGCGAGCACGAGGTCGCTCGGCGCCGGCGGCGTGCGGCGGAACCGGTCGAGCTCGGCGAGCTCGACGATCGGCATCGACGGGCGCGACGCGTAGAGCCGCTTGGCCCCCGCCGCGGCGAGGATCTCGAACATGCGGACCATGCCGGAGTGCAACCGGTCGCGATCCTCGCGCCCGATCGAGTAGGTGATCACCGGGCGGCCGCCGACGGCGCGCCACACCCGGCCGTTCGCCGTCGCGTCGCGCGCGCACAGGCCGAGCGAGGCGATGTGCGGCAGCTGATCGAGGGCGTCCATGAGCCGGCGGCCGGCGAGCTGGAAGATCTGCGCCGCGACGTTGGTCGTCGGCTGCGCGACGGCGATCAGCTGGCCTTCGCGCAGGAACTGATCGCAGCCGTAGCCCTGCGGGATGTGGCTCGCGGGGTCGATCCGCTCCTCGAACAGGCCCGCGACGTTGGTCGATGGATGGAGCGTGAGGTTCCGGCCGACCTGGCCGCTCGCGTTGGCCAGGCCCTGCTGGAGCAGGAGCAGGGGGGTCGGGATGCTGCCGCCGGCGAGCACGACCGCGCGCCCGCGCACGCGCAGCCATCGCCCGCGCGCCGACACGCCCTCGATCCCGGTGGCGCGGCCGTTATCCACGAGCACACGCCGGGCGCGCACCCCGGTGAACAGCTGCGCCCCGGCCTCCAGCGCCGGGGGGATGTACGACAGGTTGGTGCTGCGGCGGGCGTCGGTGCCGCAGCCGAGATCGCAGAACCCCAGGCCCGTGCAGCCGCGCGCGTTGCGGCGGATCGCGAAGTGGCGCCAGCCGAGCGCGTCGCAGCCGCGCGCCACGACGTTGGCGATCGGCCCGATCTCGGGTTGGACGGCCGGCGTGACGTCGAGGGTCGACTCGACGCGCGCGAAGTGCGGCTCCATGCGCTCGCGCGACAGCTCGTCGGTGCCGAGCTCCTCGCACCAGCGGTCGAGCACCCACGGCGGGGTACGGAAGCACGTGCCGCCGTTGATCGCCGTCGAGCCGCCGACCAGCCGCCCGATGAAGATCGGCATGACGACGTTCCCGACCGACGCCGCGCCGCGATAGAACCGCTCGTGCGCGCGGACCAGGCTGCCGTCGAACGCGTCGCGCCGATAGTGCTCGCCCTCCTCGACGAAGGCGACCGCGTAGCCGCGCTCGGCGAGCTCGCGGCCGACCACCGCGCCGCCGGCGCCCGTGCCGATGACCACCACGTCGCACTCGACGTCGCCGCCGCGCCACTCGTCGGTCTTGTGGATCTGCGACAGCCAGCGCGGCCGATCGAGGTTGCCGGCCATGTTCGAGCGGCCGCCCATCGCGGCGACCACGTGCGGCTGATCGAAGTGGACGAGCTTGTAGACGACCGACACCAGGCCGAGCGGCAGGCGCAGGATCGGATCGCGCTGCCAGGCGCGCACGACCTCGTCGGCCTGCTCCGGCGACAGCGTGCGCAGGCGGCGCCCGGTGCGCGCGATGGCCGCCGCGTCGAGGGTGCGCTGGGCGATCGCCCATGACCGGGCCAGCCCGGGCGCGATGGTCGCGACGACCTCCTCGGCGCGCCGCACGGACGCCGCGTCGGCACCGGGGATCGCGGCGCTGCCCGGAATCAACGCGCGCGCCAGCGCGAGCGCTGATTCATCGACCGTGTCGGATCGCTGGGGGATGGGCTGCATGACCGGACCGGGTTGCTACTCTGCCATGGATTCGCCGGCGGCCTTGCGTGACGTGAAGCGCTACCCGACGCGCGACGCCTGCTAGACCCAGATCTGCAGCACGTAATCGTAGGGCGCCTGCGCGTTGAACATGTCGACCCGCTGCAGCTTGATCCGCAGCTGGCCGCGCTCGCGAACGAGCGTATGACGGTACGTGCCGCCGAAGTGCCGCACCGTGTCGCGCCGCAACTCCATCATGTGGAAGCGCGAGCGCACGATCCACTCGCCGTTCGATTCGGATTCGATCACCACGTTGCCGACCACATGGCTGGTGCCCCACATCGGGGCCTGCGACCAGGCCGTCGGATGGGTGACGCGGCCCATCCGCACTTCCATCATGTACTTGTCCTCCGCGAAGATCGACGGCGAGCCTTCCCACTCGGTCTGCTCCGGCATCACCGGCATCCAGTAGACGCCGTCGTCGGCGAACAGATCGATGTAGTCCTGCCAGAGCTTGCCGTCCAGCAGCTCGGACTGCCGGTACAGGAACTGCTCGATCTCACGCAGCGCGTCGGTCGCCGGAACCGACGCCGGCTTCACGAGCAGGGGGACGACGGCTCCTCGGGACGGCGTCGCGCGCGGCGAGTGATCGGGTGCGATCGCCTGGGCGCCGGTCGGGGCGTCGATCGGGGCGCCCTGGATCACGATCTCCTGGGCGAGGCGAGATCGGGGCTTCCGCTTCGGATGCGAGGCCGCCGGACGTGCGGCTGTGGCTGGGCCCCGGGCTGGGCCCCGGCCGGCCGCCGCGTGCTTGCCGGGCCCGCTCGACTTGCCGCGCGCGGCGCGTTTGTCGCGTGGGCCGCGCGGGCCGTTCTTGTTCGTGGGCTTGCTGGTGGGCTTGCTGGCCATGGTCATCGCCTCACTGTGCATCCGCCATGTACTGGGACCAGGCGCGAAACTGGTTGCGCATCACGGCCTCCGACGTGCCGTGGTTCGAATAGATCACGCCGCCCTCCTCGGAGTCGCCGCCGTAGTTGCGGTGAAAGCTCACCCAGTCGCCGCCGTTGGATTCCAGCCCCCATTGCCCCTTGGTCCAGTTCTCCAGGTCATCGGCATTGACCATCGTGGCGGGCGAATTGACGAGGTTGTAGTACCAGAGCGATCGGCGGTAGATCGCCTCGGGGGCGCCCTTCAGCCGGAAATGCCAGATTTCCGACAGGGTCTTACCCGGCGCCAGCGGCCGCAGGCAGCGCAGCTGCTGCAACGGGGACTGCACCGACAGGTAGGGATAGACCAGCACGTGATGGATGCTGCGTGACAGGAACTCCTCGGCCTTCTCGGCGCCGTAGGCCTCTACCAGCAGCGCCTCGTGGGCGCGCGTGTCGGGGTCTTGTGGTCGCAAGCCCATATAGGCCTTCAGGATGCCGTGGCCGCGCGGGAAGTTGATCGTCTGGACGGCATCCCACTGCTCGAACTTGGAGGCGAAGGCCGACAGGTAATGGTAATAGAGCGGCGCCGCGCCGGTCGCTTCCTTGATCTTCTTCTCGATGCGGCCGGCGGCCACGCCGGTGGACTGGTGGGTCACCGATGGATGTAGCGCATCGAGCTGGTTCTCCATGAAGAACTTCCAGTTCGACTGCTGGATCACGCGGTGGCAGATCGGCACGACCTCCACCTCGCCGACCGGCGACCGGTCGCACATATCGTCGAAGGCGACCTTGGCCTCGCCGAGGAACTCCAGCAGCGAAGGGCCGGTAGCGGACAGGCTGGCGAACACGAACCCACGATACGAGTCGACGCGCGCGGCCGGCTTGACACTGCAGTCCGGATTCTCGGCATTCACGCGCGTGCCCTCGTAGCCTTTTTGCAATGGCATGCTGCGCAGGCGGCCATCGAGATGAAAACTCCACGCGTGATACGAACAGACCAGGGCGCTGCCGGCGTTGCCCTTCTGGTTGCCGCACAGCTGCACGCCACGATGCGGACAACGGTTGTGCAGCACGCGAATCTGTTGATCCTTGCCGCGCACCATGAACATCGGCTGGCGGCCGATCGTGAACGCGTAGTAGTCGCCGGGCTGTGGTACCTGGCTCTCATGCCCGCAATAGACCCAGATGGTCTCGAAGATCCGCGTCATCTCGCGCTCGAAGATCTGCTGATCGGTATAGACTAGCCTGTGGACCCGATCTGGCTCGACCAGCTGGCTGACATTCATCGTCGTCACCTCCGACAGAGGAGACCGAGCTTACGGAGGACGCGCCCGAAATTCAAGGACTTCCTGAGCTTTTCATGACCAGGTGGCGACCTCGCGCGCCCGTACGCCTCGTGCGCGCCCGGCCAGCGCTCGCCGACAACCTGGCTGACGGGCTCGCCTTCGGGTCCCAAGCATCGCGAGTGAACCTGTTCGCGCGTCGAGCGTACGCGCGCTGATCGCAAACTCACATATGAAACATTGATAAATGCCTCGCGCGCGGCGATGAACCGAAACGCGACGTACGGACCGGCGCGGCCGGGATCGTACAGTCGTGTGCTTGGTCGGCCTCCACCGGCTTACCCACGTCGACCGGGCGGTGCATCGCCGGTGCATCGCCCCGAGCGAGCCGAGCGAGTCGACCGAGTCGAGCGAGTCAACCGAGTCAAGCGACGGCTTCCTTCAGCGGACGCCGGGCTGCTGGGCGCTATCGCCCCCCGCGACCTCGTTCGAGCTCGGCTGGATCGTCGCGTCGTCCAGGCCCCTGGACGTGACGTCGCTCCGCGGTTCGCTTCGACAGCGCCGCAGGGCCTGCGTGGTGCCGGGCAACGTTGCCCGGCGGGCTCGGGCATGGCGATCCGCGCGAACGCGCTCCCTCCACAGGTGCATGGCCGCGGTTCAGGCGCTGGCCACCTGGCAAATTCGTCCGGGATGTCGGGATCTTGCCGTCATCGCGAACCGAAACCGGCACACCCCGGCACGTAGATTACACCGGCCATTCGCCACCGGCTGACCTGGCTAAACGAGATCGGCGAGCGGTATTCGGAGTGATGAGTATGCTTCGTAATCGAACGCCGCGGTCCGGGGAACTCGAGGTCATGATTGCTGGTCGGTGCGAGATCTGCCGACCGGGGTTCATGCCTCTGGCGGTCATGACAGCGCTCCTGCGACGTTAGCGACGATGAGCCCGGCTCGGGCGCCGTCGACCGTGATGGCAGGCGGTGAATCAACTCCAGTTCGCCTGCTCCGATGAAGTGGCCTAATGCGATCTCGGAGCGCGGCAAGCGTGACGAAGATTTTTGAATAACCCTCTGCCGCGTGCGGGGGTGAGAGTCTTCTATGGCAATAAATATTGGTCTTCATCAAATTGCAATTCGAAAGAAAATATCGTTAAGATGGCCGTCGTACGCCTCGCTGTGCGCTGTGCGCTATGCGTTACGAACATCCAAAAGGACAAGAATTCATGCAGTTTAGAACCAAAGCTACGCTTGCCTCTCTCGCTGTAGCCGGTGCCGGAATGTTTTTCCAGGCAACTCCGGCGCTCGCGACCCCCATCTTGCAAATTCGCTGCGCCACCGACTCGATCGATCCGGCGACGGCCAAGCTGCGCCTCGAGTGGGCCCGCGCCTGTGGTGACAAGATCAACGTCGTCTCTCCGGTGCTCCCGGTTCCGCCCGCACAGGCGGTCGGGACCGGCCTGACCTCGGCCGACGGCATCCCGCTCGTCGAGTACATCGAGACCGACGACTTCCAGGGGCGGAACAGCTTCTCGGGCGATCTCGCCGCGGTCAACCAGACCTTCACTCAGAACCAGTGGCGCGTCGGTCCGATCACCGCGACCAAGGTCGCGGGCGGCTTCCAGAGGTGGACCGAGCCGGACGTGCTGTTGCTGACTCGCCCGACGTATCCGACGTTCGGCAACAGCGCCGACATCAACGTCGCGGCCCAGATCTTCCCGAATCCGAACTACTCCCTCGTCGACTGTACGCTCTACTCGGACGCCGGCGGGGTGAACCGCGTGGACACGAGCGTGACCGGGTTCTTCGTGAACGGGTTCTGCACCTCGAGCTGCTACACCCCCGATCAGCAGATCACCTTCGCGGACGGCCCCCAGGCGATCCTCGACGCGACCAACGCGCTCACCCCCAACATGAGGACGCTCACGCCCACCTCGACGCTCGAGAACTTGAAGTTCAAGACCGATGGCGTCGAGAGCTTCACGCGCGAGATCCACGACTCGACCCACGTGATCTTCGATATCCGCACCGCGTCGGGTGGGGAGCTCAAGGTCACCGACAAGCACCCCGTGCTCGTGGGCAGCGGCCGCATCGTCGAGGCGCGCTCGCTCAAGGCCGGCGACAAGCTGATCAAGGCGGACGGAACGCGCGACCCGATCACGTCGGTCACCCAGACCACCCACTTCGGCAAGGTCTACAACCTGAAGCCGACGGCGACCAACAAGGTTGCCAACATCCTCATCGCGCAGGGCTTCCTGGTCGGCTCGTCGCGGTTCCAGAACGAGGATGTCGACTTCATGAACCGGATCCTCCTCGGTCGCTCGATTCCGCGGCACGTCATTCCGCAGTGATGTACGTGATGTGATGGTGCCGGGCAGTCTGTGATCCATCGCCCCGCGTCGCAGGTCTCACGAAGATCACGGCGCGGTGGTGATGGTGACCGGCCGGCGGCAGCCACGCCGTAAACATGGCGCCGCCGAACCCACGGGGACCCTATCCCGTGGGTTTTACATTGCAACTTACCCGCGCTCCTGTGCAGGATCGGCCAGTCGTCCCGAGGAGGGGCTGGTTCATGATCCATCGCATCCATTCGTCCATGCTCGTGGCCTCGTTCGCGCTCGTCCTTGCCGGTTGCGATGGCGGAGGGGGAGGCGACGGCGGACCGCCGGGCAATCTGTCCGAGGCGTTGCTCGATTCGGTCCAGCGCAGTTGCCAGAAGGCGTTCGACTGCCAGTCGAGCTACATCGCCGCGATGCACAACGACGAGTCATTCATGAACTACGTCAGCGGCTCGACCGTCGACGCGTGCGCCAGCTCGCTGAAGACGCTGGTGCTCAGCTTCAACGGCCAGGACTACTTCACCAAGCTCGACGCGTCCGTGACCGCGGGTCGCATCAAGTACAACGCGGACGACTATGACACCTGCGCCGCGGCCAGCGATGCGTCGACGTGTGACCAGTTCTTCGCGCAGAACGGCGCGACCTACCCGGCGCCGAGCGCCTGCGACACGTTCAAGGTGGGGCAGGTCCCGACCACCGGCGCCTGCACGCTCGATGAAGACTGCCAGATCGCGAGCAACTCGTGTGACACGAGCACGCATACCTGTGGCTGACGCAACGGCGCCACGGGATCGTTCGTGACCCGCGGCCATGCCCGCGGCCATGTATGATGGCGGCGTGACGATCACGCTCGCAGCTTCACCCCGCGCCGCCGACGCGTACGCGCTCGTGCTGGCGCTGCAGCACCGCATGGTGAACGCGATGGAGACCCTGGGCGGCCAGGCCTTCGTGCTCACCACGTGGGGGCGCGACCAGGGCCGCCATGGCGGCGGGCAGCGCTGGGGCACCGGCACCACGCCTGTGTTCAACCGTGCGAGCGTGAACGTATCGCAGGTGCACTACGACGACGAACCCGCCCGGAAGCTCGCGTCGGCCACGGCGCTGTCGACGATCATCCATCCCGCGCACCCGCGCGCACCGTCGCTCCACCTGCACATCAGCTGGACCGAGCCACGCGAAGGCGACAGCTACTGGCGGATGATGGCGGATCTCAACCCGTCGATCCCCGATCCGGCGGCCACGGCCACGTTCGTCGCCCGCCTCCATGCGGCGGCACCCGAGATCTACGCCGAGGCCGCCGCGCAGGGTGATCGCTACTTCTGGATCCCCGCGCTCGGCCGCCACCGCGGGGTCGCGCACTTCTATCTCGAGAGCTATCGGACCGCCCGGCTCGAGGATGACGCCGCGCTCGCGCGCCGCGTGGGAGACACGACGATCGAGACGTATGCGGAGCTGGTCCGCGCCGCGCTGGCGGCGCATGGCGCCCCGACCGAGGACGAGCGCGCCCGCCAGCTCGCGTACCACACGACGTACCTGTTCCAGGTGCTCACGCTCGATCGCGGCACGACGTCGGGGCTGCTCGTCCACGACCAGAACGACGTCGGGATCCTCGGCTCGTTACCGTCGCACGTCGATCGTGCGCTGCTCGCGTCGTGGGCCGGCCGGGCCTCGCCGCCGCACGATGTCCTGGTCCAGGCGCTGGTCGATGCGATCCCCACGATCTCCGACGGCGCGCCGAGCCCGATCGAGGACACGACCAAGCAGGCGCTCGCCGCCGTGGTTCGCCAGTTCTATCGCGATCACCCCGAGGCGATCGCGAGCCAGGCCTCGGGAACCGTGATCCCGCCGACCGTCGGCAACCATCGCTGATCGACCCGTCGTGGCCGTGCCATCGCCGGTTCATCCGGTTGAACGCGCGGCGGTCCGCTGCTACGCATCGCGCATGATGAAGGCCACCGCCATTGCCGCCGCGTCGCTCGCCGCCCTCGCGCTTGTTGCCACCACCCACGCCGAGGACAAGCGTGCGAGCCCCCACGCCGACGTGACCGCCACGCTCGCCGGGAAGAAGATCACGGTGAGCTACGGCCGCCCCTACATGAAGGGCCGCACGATCTTCGGCGGCCTGGTGCCATGGGGCGAGGTGTGGCGCACCGGTGCCGACGAGGCCACGACGTTCTCGACCGAGGCCGACGTGGTGATCGGCGGGCTCAAGGTGCCCAAGGGCGAGTATGCGCTGTTCACCATCCCGACCGAGAAGCAGTGGACGCTGGTGCTCAGCAAGACCGCCAGGCAGTGGGGCGCGTTCAGCTACGACGCGACGCAGGACCTCGGTCGTACGCCGATGACCGTCGCCAGCGTCGTCAAGCCGGTCGAACAATTCACCATCGAGATGGTGCCGGCCGGCAAGCGGCTGACCTTGAAGCTGTCGTGGGACAAGACCGTGGCGTCCGTCGCCATCGCCCAGCCGTAGCGAGCGCCAGCCCGTTCGCGGGCCATTTCAGAGGGTGAATGGAGCGGGCTCGACGTAGGTCGTCTGCTCGTATTCCTGCTGCGTGGTGGGCTGAAAGATCTCGATGAAGTCGATCCTCTTGCCTTTCGAGATCGCGATTCCCTGCTCGGCATAGACATGAAGGTTGCTGGTCTTGCCGGCGCGCGATCGCAACACCGTGCCCTGGTCGACCGGATCACCCTTGACCTCGTCGATGTCCGACTTGGAGATGTCCGTGGCATCCGAGAGGTAGATCAACACCAGCCTGGCGTTCCGGAAGAAGAAGCGAGCCGAGCCCAGCTCGCCGTGGTCGGGGTTGTGGATCTCGTTCACATCTTTCATGCGCTCGTAGGCCGCCGAGCTCCGGATCTGCTCGGGCCGGATGCCAAAGCGGTCGATAAAGGCCTGCTGGTCCATCCCGATCAGTGCCTTGAGTCGTGCGAGTCGTCCTTGCATGGGCTTCGTCACCTTGGGGGCTTGCTGGGTGTCTCCGTTCGGAGGAGAGGGTGCCTGGTTGTGCGGCGCTGGCGAGCAGCCAGTTACCAAGAGAAATGCAATCGTGGTGAGCCGGGCACCAGGCATGGTGAATATCGGCCTTACTTCTTGTCGGCTTTGGGTGTCCATGCCTCGACCGTCTTCTTCACGAACGCATGGCGCTTCGCGCAATTCTTGAGGAGTGTGGCCGGATCGAGGAAATAGAACTTCACCGACTCGGCAAGATCCTCCCGCGCGTTGGTCTTGCCATAAGGCGTCACAGGCTCCTCGGCCCCCGCCTTGCCGCTCTTGGTGTTTGCGTCGGTCCAGTAATCCATCTCCTTGATGAAGTCGGGCTCCGCGTACTGGCAGAGGCCGTGGGCCAACTCATGCGTCGCGTTGGCCTCCAGGTTGGTCTCGTTGTCCTTGAAGATCCCGACGCTGGCCTCGCCCTTGAAGTCGGTGCCGGCGGTGAACATGGAGAAGTTCTTCGAGCTCTCGAAGAACTCTCCCATGGTGGTATTGTCGAGTACGCCCGATGCTGAATCCTGATCGATGCCCTGATCGACCTTGCTCCCCGTGGTGAGCTCCTGAGGGACGCCCTTCCGGGACGACGTCGCTCTATTCTTGCCCAGCACGGCGGCAAAGTGAGCGAGGGCCTTCTGCAACGCGCGCAGCTCCTGGAGCTCCCACTGCTTCGTCTTGAGGCCGTCGGTCACGGCCTTGGGAACGCTCGTGTAGTCCTTCTTGATTGCATCGACGCCGGTCTGGGACGACAGCTCGATGGAGTAGTCGGCTTTGATGAGCGCGATGATGTCTTTGGCTTCCTTCTCTTCGGCGGCCGACTTGACGTTCACCTTCTCGGTGCCGATCGCGATGATCTTTGGGTACGCAGCGGCGGGTGCCTTGTCCTGCTGGACCGCTCGCTGCTGTGTTGCGGGCGCTTGCCCACCCGGCGCCATGCGGTCCAGCACCCCCGCCGCCGATTTGCCCTGGACGACCAGATCGGCGACCTCGTCGGCGTGTCGCTCGTAGGTGTCTCCCTCCTGTCCCACGCCGCCACTGAGCTGCACCCCAGCACGCTGCTGGACCACGTGCGCGGCCTCGTGCGCCGCGGTGTGGAGATCGGGGGCCGAGGCGAAGGCCGTCGCATCTCCGGTGGCGTACGCTTGCGCGCCCATCGCCCGGGAGGCGTCGGTCGCCGGGCCACCGACGAATGCGCGAATGCCGCCCACGTCGTGCGGTCCGAAGGACTGCTGGATTGCGTCGAGGTGCGGCAGCGCCTGAGCGCTCCCCTGCAGACCGCTCTGGGCCGCTTCGTGAACGTCCGCCGGCGAAGCGGCGGCACCGGCGGCTCGAAGCTGGACCGGGGCGAGCTGTCCCGTCAGGGTTTGCTTGCCGGGACCGGGCGCGTTCACGCTCCCGAGGCTGGAGGGCACTTCGACGAGACTACTTCCACCGGGCTTTCTCTCGAATCCGCCAGCCATGCAAGGCTCCTTCCGCTCTTCGGGGTCGAGGTTATCACAGCCGAATACGCCCCCGGCTATCCACCGTTTCGGGCGGCCGGCCGAGGAGGTGGGCGAGTTGGGAAGCTCATCATCACCGCCGAGGCCAGGTCACCCGGGATGCCATGCCACGAGACGTCCGCGTGCTCGAGCGCCTCGGCCGCCATGGACTTGACCGGGTAGCGCCAGAGCGCCGCGACATGACCTACACGTTTCGAGATCGCCATCGAATGCCTCCTGGTGGGGGCGGCCCGGACGACGACGGGCCTGAAAACTATCTCCGACCGCACCTTTGCGTACATTTAATCGTAGATCGACCGGCGCGAAGCGGACGCGGCGTGACAGCTGTTCACGAGCCGCGGCGTCAGCCAGACGATGCTGCCGGTGCGAGGCATGAGGAACTCAGCATTTTTCGTGGACAGCGTCGTCGGGGTAGGCTTTGCTGAGGCGATGAGGTTCGCGCCGCTGATCGTGCTCTTGCTCGGGGGGTGCTCGCTGTATTTCGGTTCCAGCACGCCCGAGCCCGTCGATCCGCCCGTGGGCCCACCCGTGGGCGGCGGTCCGTACGATGATGGCGGTCTGCCCGGCGGGCCACTGGCCGATGGTGGTTCGGCGATGCCGCCCGACGGTGGTCCGGCGCCCGTCAGCTGCGGATCTCCGGAGGTGCACGTCATCGGTATCTACGAGACGAGCAGCGATCACACGCGGACCGGGGACGCGAGCGTGACGATCGACCGTCCGGGCAGCCACGTCCTCGTGCTGTCGGCGTACGAGGCGACGAACTGGCACGTGAGGCTTGCGGCGGGGGCGACGGTCCGTGCCGTCCAGCTGTTCGGGGTTGAAGCGCAGACCGTCGATCTGCCGGGGGTCACGGTCACGCATGGCACCGCCTGCGGCTACTCGTACCCTTACAACGGCGGCGGGTGCGATACGAACCAGCTCCTCACGCTCGCCAAGGCACAGGCCGGCGTGAGCATCACCTCGTTCCACGGCTGCTACCAGGCCTCGAACTGGACGCTCCACGCCGACCGCACGGCGACGTCGAATTGCAACACGGCGGCGGGCTACCAGCAGGACGAGCTGCTCGGCGACTGCCACGGCTCCGGTAACTAAGCGGTCCAACGTCGCCACGAACGTGCTAACGAGTGCCATGCGCCCGGCGCTCGTGCTCTGCGTCCTCGCGGCCTGCTTTCACGACCCGGCACCGGCTCCGGTCGCTCCTCCGGTCCGAGCGCCGCGCGTCAACCCCGGGGTCTATGATCCGCTCGGCTTTCTGCCGGTGGACGCCGAGGTCGTGATGTCGGTCGACGTGAACCAGCTGCGCGCGAGCGCGCTGTGGAAGCAGTTCGAGCCGGCGGTGTCGGCGAAGGCCGGCGACACGCTCGGCAAGCTCCGCACGCAATGCGGCGTCGAGCTCTTGCCATCGGTCAAGCAGATCGCCATGGGCCTGCAGCGGCTCGGGGACGAGCGCGGCCCAAGCGGCGTGATCGTCGTGCGCGGCCTCGATCGCAAGGCGTTCTGGGCCTGCGTGGAGCAGCTTCGCGGCGCCGATCCCCGGGTGATGGTCGCGAACGGGGTCATGCTCGTGAAGGGGGAGCCTGGTCAGAACCCGGTGGCGCTCACGTTCGCCGGTGCCTCGACGATGGTCCTGGTGACCAGCCCGACGGCGTCGCCCGACGAGCTGGAGCGGGTCATCAAGCGCGGCGCGCCGCTGCGCGCGTCGACGGCGTTCCTCGAGACGTTCGGCCGGATCGAGCCCCATCGGACGGCCTGGTTCGCGGTGAACAGCAGCGGCAAGACGCTCGACAAGCTCGCCACGCTCGGCATCCGGGCGACGGCGTTCTCCGGCTGGGTCGACCTCGCGAACGGGTTCGCCGCCGCGGCGCGCTTGCGCCTCGACTCCGAGGATAGCGCGCGAAACCTCGCCGGGCTCGGCCAGGCGCAGCTCGGCCAGGTCAAGGCGCTGGTCGAGGAGGTCGAGCTCTCGTCCGAGGACGCCGACCTCGTGTTCCGTGTCGTGATGACCCAGGAACAGCTCGAGTCGATCGTCCGGATGTTCGGCGTGTTCGCGGGCGGGCCCTAGCACGACGGCCAGACGCAAGGCATCGACAGCGGGCGCGGGTGGTGCGGCGGTCGCCCGCGGTGGGGTAAGGTTCTCGCCCTCAACACGGAGGTCGCGATGCGCTCTTATCCCACCTTATTGTCCCGTTCCGCGGGCCTCGCCGCCGCGGTGGTGTCGGTCGTCATGCTGGGCAGCGCCCATGCAGATCGCGCCGATCGGCCGCACAAGCCGGTGCTCCATGGCCAGCACTGGGTGGCGGTCACCGGCAAGCCGCTCGGCGCCCAGGCTGGCGCGATGATCTTCCAGCGCGGCGGCAATGCGGTCGACGCGGCGTGCGCGATGCTCGCTGCGGTCACGACGCTGTGGGACACGCTCAGCTGGGGCGGTGAGACCCAGGCGCTGATCTACGACCCGACCAAGAAGAAGGTGATCGGCATCAACGCGCTCGGCGTGGCGCCGACCGGGGCGACGCCGGAGTTCTTCAAGAGCAAGAACCTGAAGTATCCGCCGGAATACGGTCCGCTCGCCGCGGTCACTCCGGGGACGCCGGGGGGCCTGTTCACGATGCTCGCCGAGTACGGCACGATGAGCCTGGCCGATGTGCTGGCACCCGCGCTCCAGCTCGCCGACGGCTATCCGATCGAGACCGAGCTCTCCAACGTCATCGAGCGCAACAAGGCCCAGATCAAGCAGTGGCCATACGCCAAGGCGGCGCTGTTGCCGCACCTCGGCAAGGACCACGAGGCCCCGGCGCCTGGTGAGATCTTTCGCCAGCCCGATCTGGCCGCCACGCTGCGCAAGCTCGTCGAGGCGGAGGCCCAGGCGCTCAAGGCCGGCAAGACCCGCAAGCAAGCCATCTACGCCGCCTACGATCGGTTCTACAAGGGCGACATCGCCACCGAGCTGGTTCGCTCGGTGAAGGAGCAAGGTGGGCTGTTCACGATGGACGATCTCGCCAGGTGGCAGGTCCACATCGAGGAGCCGGTCTCGACCACCTATCGCGGCATCGCGGTCTACAAGCTCACCACCTGGGTGCAGGGCCCGGCGATGCTGCAGGCGCTGAACATCCTCGAGAACATGGATCTCAAGGCGATGGGCTACAACAGCTCGCGCTACATTCACGCGCTCTACCAGACGATGAGCCTGGCGTTCGCCGATCGCGACTTCTACTACGGCGATCCGTACGTGCCGCCGGCCGAGCCGATCAAGGGCCTGTTGTCCAAGGCGTACGCCAAGGAGCGCTTCAAGCAGATCAACTGGACCAGGAACGATCCGGCGATCGGCCCCGGGGATCCGTATCCGTTCCAGGGCGAGAAGAACCCGTACAAGAACCTGCTCGAGCACTGGCGCGCCACCGGCGCCGGCGCTACCACGGCCGGTGCGCCCGCTGCGGGCACGGGAACCACGGGCGCCAGCGTGACCCCACCGGGTCCCCCCGCGACGGTGATCGCGGCCGCCGATCCGACCGATCGCTCGGTCGACGAGGACTTCCTCCGCCAGTTCTACGCCGGGACGACCTCGATCGAAGCCGCCGATGACAAGGGCTGGGTCGTCTCGGTGACGCCGAGCGGCGGCTGGGTCCCGGCCGTGATCGCCGGCAAGACCGGCATCGGCCTCAGCCAGCGCATGCAGAGCTTCGTGCTCGACGCGGCCGAGAACCCGTTCAACGTCGTGGCGCCGGGCCAGCGCCCGCGCGCGACCTTGACGCCGACCCTGGCGCTCAAGGACGGCAAGCCCTACCTGTCGTTCGCGGTGCAAGGCGGCGACTCGCAGGACCAGAACCTCTTGCAGTTCTTCTTGAACGTCGTCGAGTTCGGGATGAACGTGCAGGAGGCCTGCGAGGCCGCCAACATCAACAGCTACCAGATGCGAAGCTCGTTTGGCCCCCATGACGTGAAGCCCGGCAAGGTCCTGGTCAACCAGCAGCTGCCGACCTGGGTGCGCACCGAGCTCGGCCGCATGGGCTACACGCTCGATTCCGCGGCGCGCACATCGGGCCCGATCAACGCGATCTACTTCGATCACGAGCACGGCACCTTCTGGGGCGGCTCGAGCGACGACGGCGACGACTACGGCATCGCCTGGTGACCGCAGCAAAGGTCCAGCCGGACATCTATCGCGAAGCCTGCGAGCGTGGCGACGCGGCGGCGTGGAGACGACTCGACTCGAAATGATGACGACCCAGGCTCGCGCTCAACGCGAGAACCTGGAGGAACGAAGCTGGCGCTAGACGAGCACGCTGCCTGCTAGCCCACGCCATGGTCAGGAGCGTCCGTGCCCGTGGATCTGCAAGGCGACGCCGACGTACAGCGTTCTCGCCCGTTGCCGCGAGATCGGAGGAACGTCCACTCTACTGGACGCTCGGGGTGAGGCCACCGGGCATTGCGCTCGCGCCAGCACGGCTAAAGCTGGGAGAGGCTTCGACATGTGCCCTGGAACAAGCGCTGAGCGGTTTTTTATGTAGGAACCGGACGGGGCACGGCGCCTGTCTTCGCAATGGGTCTGGGGATCCAGGAAAGGGCTGTCGTGAGAAAACGTTTCGTCAGAGGCTTCGTTCTGGGTGTGGTTGTCGTGGCCGCGGGGTTGACGCCGTACGTCACGAACGCAGCGCCGAATCCCAGCGCGGACGTGGGCGTGACCGTGGGATCGGGATTCGTCATCGAGCCACCGATGGCTCACTACCTTCGCGATCTCGACCAGCGCGAGCAGCGCGAACAGATCCGCGACTGGGCGGTGATCGCCACCGTCGCGAAGCTCGGCGCGACGCCCGCGCAAGCCGCGTCCGCCACGTACGAGCTGCCGCCCGCGCGGCTCCCCTACTTCGACGAGCTGTATGCGTTCGAGTACGGCCGTGGCCGGCGCGCGTACCTGGGCAAGCGCGTCCTGCTGTTCCGGGACGGCGATGATCCGGATCCGCAGGCGACGATCGGCCGGCTCGCCGACCGCGTGCGGATGGAGAACGGCGAGATCCCGCCGAAGGTCGAGATCTATGTCGTCCACGACCAGCGCGATGAAGGAACGATCCGGGTCGAGCGCGCGGCCGATGTCGCAGGCTCCAAGCTGTTCTCGGCCGCATACGGCTACGTCGAAGGTACCGCCGATAACGTGATCGGGCTCGGCGCGTGGCTCGGCAAGACGGATGACCTGGCGTTCGCGCGGATCGACCATGGGCACGTGACCCTCGGTGGTCGCCGGTTCGCGAACACCCCGACCTTGGGCCTCACGACTGAAGACGTCGCCGCGCTCTATCAAGCGCACGTGCAACTCGACGGTCCTCGCGGGCCAGCGCGTGCCAAGCTCGCCTTGTTGTCGCCCGGAGCGCGTGCGGCGGCCGACCACTTCCTCGAGTTGATCGTGGCCCGCGCGCCGGACGAAGACATCAAGAAGGCGAACCACGCGCTCGCAAGGCAAGTTCCGCCCGGCATGCACGACACGGTCCAGGACGCGATCGTCGCCTTGCTCACGCCGGTGCAGTCTCCGGGGTTCTCGCTTGATCCACAGTGGCTGCCGGATCCGGCGAGCCCCGAACACCCGCTCATGCTGAGCAAGCTCCGGGCGTTCGCCGCCGACCCGTGCGCCGCCCTCGCCGACATTGCCAAGCGCGCCGATGCGCTGGAGCGCGCGGAGCCGGATGATACACGGCGGACAGCACCCACGCAGACCGCGCTGGCTCTACGCAAGTTCATCACGGGCCCGCAATGGAAGGAGGTAAAGTCGACCTTGTGTCCTGCGCTCGCGCAGGTCGTCTCGCCGGTTCCTGCGCTGGCCTCCAAGATCGCGCTTGCAAAGCCGGATGCATGGGAGTCCGAGCTCGTCGGCTACTATGAACTCGTCGAGCAGTGGCGGAATCTACCTCCGGAGAATACGAGTTCGGATGCCGCGAGGCTCGCTGCCGGTGCGCTGAACTTCTATGAGAACGAGTCCAAGGCGCAATGCGCGCGTTACGTGGGGACCGAGGGCACAAGCGTCGGTATGACGATGTTCTACACCGACCTTCTCGCAAAGTTGTGGCAAGGGGTCGACTATGGACTTTCCGCGCCGATCGCCGATGTTCCCGAGTTTCGTTCGAACCCACTTATCGATCTGGCTCCGGAATTCCTTGCGGATGTCAAGAAGAACCCGAATACGCGCATCTGGTTCGGAGCACGCGCGAGCGCGGTCTCGAAAGCAGCACGCGGCAAGAATTCGAGTTTTTACTTCGATCACACGTTCAGCCGCATCTATGCCGCGGGCAGCAACTCGGCGAATCCTGGAATGGAGGTACGACCGAGCGAGGGTTCCCGTCGGGCGATCGGCTGGTGGGATCGCCATTTCGATGACGTTGCGAGCTACGAGCCGGAGTATCAGCGGCTGAATCAGATGATGAAGTGGGCACTCGTTACCGCGGCGATCTCGGAGTCGAACACTGCCCAGTACCTTGGATCAATGCGGGTTCAGCGGGACTTGAGGTTTTCCGACTGGCAGCAAACGAATCGCGCGCGGCTCCGGTTCTCGGAGTCGCTGCCGGTGTTGAAATCGTCGCCATCTGACCGAGAGTGCCTGCCGCTCTTTGTTTCCTATCCGTTTGAATCGATGGGAACTATGCGGATCATCACCGGTGGCGTCGATTCCGTCCCGGCTACGGCGTTGGCCAAGGTCCCGGTGCCGGAGCCGTCACTACCGTTGGGTGCGCGGAAGCCCTACGTCAGCAGCCTCGCCGGTGACAGCACGGGCACTGCCGTACGCGCACACCCCATCCTATCCGAGGAAGCAGTCGAGTTCGTCGATCCCGCGGGTGTCCCAACGCGAACGCCCAGTGGTGACGTTCTACTGGGAACGCCAACGGTGGCATACAAGTCCGGTTCGACACCGCGGACGATGGAGATCCATGCGGGCGACAGCACGCGCCCGATTGGTCAGCTCGACGCCGAGGCCATCGGTAACCGGGTCAAGCTACGCTGGACGGACGGCACGGTTGAACTCGAGCGGCTCAAGGTGACATCCGTACCGGAGAACCTCGCTGCTGCCGACAAGCTCGCGGCCAAGGGCGACCTCGTCACGGCAGCCACGAGCTACGAGACGGGCGCCGCGACCCCGCCGGCCACGGCGATCGAGTTCGCGCGCGCGACGGTCGTGAAGGCGGCGCAGCGTAATCCGACGGCCGTGTTGAAGGCGGTGCAGCAGCTCGAGGGCAAGGGCGCGCAGCTCCTCCCCGAGAGCCGCCAGGTGGTGTGGAATGCGATGTCCGAGGTCGGCAGCCCGCGGGTCGCGGCGCATGTCGAGAGGGCCTTCAACGAACGGTTGCCGCTCACGAACAAGTACGGCTCGCTGTCCGTCGAGCGTGGGCGCATCATCGTCACGCGCGACTTCGAGCAGCTGCGCGTGACCAAGCTGTCGACCAAGGCTCCGACGAACCTCTCGGACTACGATGTGTACCTCGACACCCGGTTGCTCGTGGGCCGGGAGGGACTGGTCCCGGACATCGGTGGGTCGGCTGCGCGCTGGCAGCGGATGCCGAACGTGACCGTCGAGGAGATGGACGGGAGCTCGATCGGTACTCGGCCCGACCGGATCGTCACGGGAACCACGACGAAGACGACGTTCGACTATGTCGCGCCGAGCACGCTGCGAACGACGGCGCCTTCGCACGTGATCTTCATCCGCTCCACCCCGGAGTGTGACCGCGACCACAAGACCGAGACGACCGACGATGATTGCCCAGAGCGGTCTGACCAACGCTGACCTCAACGCCCTGTTCGCCCAGGCACACGCGGCCGAGGGCGCAGGACGCACGAGGGATGCGCTCGGCTTGTTGATCGTCGCCATCGCCGAGCTGGTGGCGCGCGGCAAGACCTATCAGTATCCGTTCGAGTGGATGGCGCGGCTGGAGTCGGCGCTCGGCAACCACGATGCGGCCGAACAGGCGGCGATGGTCGGCCGCGCGATCGCCGTGGAGGGTAACCACGGACCCGGCACGTTCCGCATGGACGTGCTTCGCGCCGACCTCGCGCGCGAGGCGCTGGACCTGCCGCGCGCAGAGCGCCTGCTGGCAGAGCTCTCTGGCGATGGGCGGCCGCTCGGCGTACCGTCGGTCGAGCGGCTCGGAGCGATCGTCGCGTGGTTGCGCGCGTTGCGCTTCCGCGCCCATCCGACGCAGAACCTCGCGGTGCTGCGCGTCGAAGCCGCCCTGACCATCGCCGAGCTGTGGTCGGAGCAGGGCCGGTATGTTTCGGCGCTACGCCTCGTCGATTCGATCGATCGCGACCTCGGTGACGCGGAGGTCGCCGTGCGGGTCGATCAGGTGCGCTTGCTCCAGATCGAGCTACTGGTCGCGGCCGGCCAGTTCGCGGAGGCAAGCGAGCGCCTCGCCACGCTCCCGGCGCAGGGCACCGACCTCGATCGAGCCCGGGGCGCGCTCGTGCGGACGCGCGCGGCGCTTGCCGGCGGTCGACTCGCCGAGGCGATCACCGCGGTCGAGGCCCTGCGCAATGTCCCCGTCGGTGTCGCGATGCTGTTCGCGGCGGCCACGGCGGCGCGGGTCGCCGTGCTGGCCGAGCTGAACCTCCTCGAGGCTGCGCAGCAGGTGGCGGCCACGGCGATCGAGCAACTCGCCGAGACCGAACCACCGCCGCAGGCGATCGAGCTCCTCGAGCGGGCCAGGCGCGACGCCGCGGCGCGCGGGCACTCGGCGATGATGCTCTGGGAGCTGCCGTCGGTGGGACCGGGCGCGGACGCGCGGCCGTTGCCGATGGCCGCCGTCGAGCCTGCCGGTGGACGCTGGCGGTTCACGGCGGCGTGGGCGACTGCGGTCAACCAGATCCTCCTCGCGCTCGAGCGCGGCGACATATCGGGCGCCGAAGCCGAGCAAGCGAAGCTCTTGCAGATCACGCGCGGCGTCGAGTCGGATCACGTCGCGTGCCGCGTCGAGCTATCGGCGGCGATGGTCGCGTACTATCAGGGCGCCGTCACCGCCGACCGGTTCCTCGCCATCGCCGAGCGCCTGCGCGCGATGGGCGCACGCATCGCCGAGATCCAGGCCGTGCGGTTCGCGGCGTGGGCGGCCGCGCGCGAGCAGCGGTTCGAGGACTACGCCGCGCTCGCGTGCCGGGCCTCCGAGCTGGTCGATACGATCGGCGGCGAGCTCGACCCCGAGCACCGCGCGGCGTTCCTGATGAACAAGTGGAGCGGCCGCGATGAGCTCGTCACCGCGCGGCTCCGCGAGCTGCTCCGCGCCTCCGACAACCGGCCCCGCCGGCCTCGCCGAGGCGAGCTGTGCCGCGCGTTTCGCGAGATCGACGAGCTCACGCACTGGCCCGTCGATCACGCGCTCGGCGATCACGCCGCCGCGGCGCTCGCGAACGACGCCACGCCCGACCTGGTGATGGCCTGGGTGCGCGATCGACTCGAGGGGGCGCCGGCGCACGCCCGTGCGACTCACGGGATCTCGATCCGCTCGGCGTGGAGCCTGTGGCGCGTACCGGCGCGTACGCTGGTCTTGCACTATCACGTGCTGCCGGATCGCACGTACCTGTTCCGCATCGCGAGGCGGCACATCGACGTCACGATCTTGCCGATCGGGCGTCTTCACCTCGCGATGGACATGTGCGAGGCCGCCGGCGACGAGGAGCGGCTGCGCTGGCTCGCCTCGCACACCGGCGTCACCGACGCGATCGCGCGGTTTCGCGGGATCCACCGGCTGGTGATCGTGCCGCATGACGCGATGGCCAGCGTTCCGTTCGCCGCGCTGCCGATCGGGGATCGACGCCTGTGCGCGGTCGCGCCGATCACGCAGGTCGACCGGCTGTCGCGGCTCCGGCGGCGCCGTGCTCGGCCTCGCGCCGGAGCGTTCCTCAGCGCCGGCCGGACCTGCTATGGCGGCTCGGGGTATGCGGACCTGCCGTGCGCCGAGCGCGAGGCCGCGGCCGTCGTCACGGCGCTGGGGCGAGCCGACGAGCCGCGATGCGAGGCTACGCGGGATGACGTGCTGGCGGGGCTACCCGCCGCGGCACGGTTCCACATTGCCGCCCACGGGCTGTTCGATGCAACCGATCCTGCCCGCAGCGGCATCGTGCTCGGCGACGGCGCCGGCGGCTATGCGACGTTGACGCTGCGCGAGTTGCGGCGCGTCGATCTCCGCGGCCTTGCGCTCGCGACGCTGGCGACGTGCCGGTCCGCCGAACACGCTCGCTTGCCGGGGCGTGAGCGGATCTGCTTGCCAACGGCCCTGCTCGACGCCGGCGCCCGCGGCGTGATCGCGTCGTTGTGGCCGGTCGAAGACGAGCCCTCCGTCGAGCTCATGACGGCGCTCTACGAGGAGCTTCGAACCCAGCCGCCGGCGCGTGCGCTGGCCGCCATGCAGGTGCGGATGGCCGAGCGCCCGGCGCGCCAGTGGGCAGGCCTCGTGTTCTACGGCAACGAGTAACGGCGGATCAGCGCAGCCGCGAGCGCGTCTGGACGATCACCTGCACCGCGGTCCACCGCTCGACGGACGAGGGCTGCGCCGGCTTCCGGCAGATGTCCCGGTCGGCGCTCGTCGTCGCGAGGAGCCTGGCGAAGCTCCGGTCGACGCGCAGGTGCTGGACGGTCTTGTTCGCCGTCGTGCCGATCGCGATCAGCCGATCGATGGCCTGCCGCTTGCCCTCAGGGACGGTCATCTCGAATGGCTCGCCGATCGTGTTGCCGGCCCAGAACGTGTGCGTGCGGCCCGCGTCGATGCTCTGCTCGTCGAGGATCTGGACCTTGCCGCTCGCCGCCGAGTTCACCAGGGTGACGCGGAGCTGCTCGCTCGACTGGTTCGCCACCCGCATGCAGATGCAGGCGCCCTCGGTCACGTCGTACGCGGAGGTGCCCGCGGTCATGCGCGCCTCGGCCAGGTCCGCCGTCTCCGCCTCGGCGGGCGACATCCTGTCCCGGCAGTAAAGGACGGTGAGCTGCAGCGCACCCGGGAGGTCCACGGTCGCCTCGGCCATCCGCAGCGGCAGCGCGTAGAAGAAGTAGTGCTCGAGCACGTCGCGGGCGCGATCGAGCTGGCGGGCGGTCAGCGCGCACAGCTCGTAGCCGGGGTCGGTGCCGTGGAGATCGTCGGTGACGACCCAGCGGTCGCCGGCCTGCACCAGCTGGACGTGCGCCTGGTCCCGCTCGACGACTTCGAGCAGCGGCGACGCGGCGACGGCGGCGATCACCGCCTGGTTGGCCGGCACGATCGCGCAGCGCAGCCGCGCTGGCGCGCCGGGCTCGAGGATCCGGCCGCGGGCCCCAGGCGGGATCTCGAACGGTGAGCCCTCGGCCTTCGCGGTCGCGCTGGACCTCCGGGCGCTCATCACGCGCACCACGCCGAGCCGCGCCTTGCGGTCCTCCTGCGAGCCGACCAGCGGAAAGTGACGCGGCTGCTCGCCGTAGATCGCGATCATCGCCGCCTCGGTGACGCTCGCCAGGGCGCCGGCATCGATCTCGTACGCGTCGCCGTTGCGGCGGACCGAGAAGCCGGGGTCGCCGTTGACCGGCGGGCCCGCGAGCACCGCGCGCCCGGCGTTGCCGGCCATCCAGAGGTGCTGCTGTGGATTGCGGCTCTCCACGTTGTCGCGCATCCCCTGCCAGATGCGACTCCACGGCACCGACGACAGTTCGGCATCGGCGACCTGCTCGAGCAACCGTGTGAACGCGCTCGTGAGCAGGCCGTGCGTCCGGCCATCATCGCCAGGTCCCTCCTTCGCCAGCTCGTGGTTCAGGCACGCCGAGACTACATGGCAATCATCGATGGTCCGCGCGATCCCATCGCCGCGCCAGCCGCCGATCTCGCCGTCGGCAATCGGTGCGATCAGGCCGAGGTCCGCGCGTGTCTCGAGGACGCGGGAGGTCAGCTTCGAGAACGGGTCGCGCACCACGCCCGCCGAGTGGCAGCAATCGAGCACGAGCGTCACCGAACGCGTGCGGGCGGTGATGTCGCCAAGGAGATGGTTCAGCTCGTGATCGAACAGGAGGGTCTCGGCTACCCCGACCTCGAAGTCGATCGGGACGAGCGCCTCGCGGTGGAACCTGCGCCCATCCTGCCGCGCGAACTCCGCGCGAGCGCCATGGCCCGAGTAATGGATGAAGACGCGGTCGCCCTCCTGTGCGCGCTTCGCAAGCGCGCCGAAGGCGGCCCGTAGGTTGGCCAGCGTCGCGGGCTGCGCGGGGACCTCGCTCGAGTGCGCCGCTTGGTTCCGTGGCGAGGCGAGCCGGAGGATCCGCTCCCTCGGCACCTTGGCTCGCTCGAGCAGGATCTGCTGAACGGCGTCGATGTCGTTCACGCACCCGCTCAGCGGCTTGTTCGCGTAGTCGTCGATCCCGATGAGCAGGACGTGATAGCTCCCTGCTTGCTCTGCCGCGTTGGCCATCACCTCATCTGGCGACGCCAGGCGTCCGTCCACGACACGGATTCTGCGAGGTAGCGCAACTTCTCAGAATCGCTCACGAAGGATGGGCCACCCGGAGGCGAGATCGAGCCCCAGCCGGTGCGCATGGTCCGGTGGTTCAGAACTTCGGCTTGAGCGAGCTGTCCGGCCGGAGCTTGCCTTCGTCGTCGAGATCCGCCAGCACGGCGGGGATCTTCGTGCCGAGCATCTTCTTCCAGCCCGGCCCCATCATCAGCTTCGTGAGGAAGAACCCGCCGATGCCCGTGAAGCCGGTGTGCTCGAACGTGAGCCGGGTGCCGGTGCCGTGCGGCTCGAGCGTGTATGTGACGTAGGTCGGCCTGGCCTTCTCGTCGCCGACCCATGAGTAGCGCAGCACCGACGGCGCGCGCGCCTCGAGCACCTCGCACTCGACGAACCCACGCCAGCCGGGCTGCGGCTTCGCGACGAGCTTGAACTGCGTGCCGGCCGCGGGGGCGAAGCCTTCGGGCCGCATGCCCCAGAGCGCCATCAGCGCGGGGTCGGTCAACGCGCGCCAGACCTTGGCGGGCGGATGCGGATAATCGCGGATGATCCGGATATCGCTCATGGAGGTTCCTCGAACAGGGGTGGCCGTGGGGGTGGACGTGAGGGTGGTCATGATGATGATCGTCTCCTGGTAGGGCGGGAAACCTGGTGGGGGGTGTCGGGCATGGCATCGAGCACGCGACCGAGCGCGTCGAGCTGCTGCTCGATGCACGCCCGATAGCGGCCGACCCATGCGTCGAACGCGGCGAGCGGCTCGGCGCGGAGGCGGTAGTAGCGGAACCGCCCTTCGGCGCGCTCCTCGACGAGGCCGGCGCTCTTCAGGACCGCGAGCTGCTGGCTCACGGCGGACTGCGTGACGTCGAGTTCGGCCACGAGTTCGGAGACGTTGCGCTCGCCGGGCATGAGCGCGTCGAGCAGCGCGCGCCGCGTGGGGCACGCGATCGCTTGAAACACGCTCTCGTCACCGGCGCTCCGTGCCATCGACCGTCATCATAGTAGCATTTGCTAATATGTCAACGTTCCGGGCCGGTCAGGGGATCGCCCGGCGAGGAACAGCCGCTCGGCGGTGCCACTGCGACCGGCGTGGGCTTCGGCATCGGCGCAGGAGGCAGCGCTCGACGGTGTGCGCGACTCCCGACGGGGCCGCCGGTTCCCCAGGGCCGTGGGCGACGTGGCCGATGGTATGGTCCGTGGGTGCGCGAGCGGACCACGGTCGGTGTGGCGGTGGTGTTCGCTGTGGTCGCGCTGGTGCTGTTCGCACGCGACCACTGGGGGGGTGTCTATGACGACACGTTCATCTACCTCCGCTACGTCAAGAACCTACGGGCGGGATGCGGCCTCCGGTTCAACTGCGACGGCCCTCCCGTCGAGGGCTTCACGGGACCGCTCTACCTCGCGGTCTTGTGGCTCGGCAGCCTGGTCACGCGCCAGCTGATCGATCTGAGCCAGATCGTGTGCACGGCGGCCCTCGGCGTCGCGCTCGCGCTTGCGGTGTGGACCGCCGCGGTCGTCGGGCGCCATCAGCCGGCGGCGCGGCTATCGATGGTGCTGGCCGGGGCGACCGCCGTCGCGCTCGCGCTCGATCACTTCGTGCTGCTCAACGCGATCACCGGCATGGAGACCGCGCTGGCGGCGGCCACGGTCACCGCGATCGCGCTCGCCGCCGTGACCGAGCGACGCTGGCTGCTGGTCGCGGCTGTCGGCGCTGGGCTCCTCGTCCGGCCGGAGAACCTGGTGTTCGTCGTCGCGCTGCCGATCCTCCCGGCGCTGCGCAGGCCGAAGTACCTCGCCACCGCCGCGGGGATCGTGATCGCGATCGGCATCGCGCGGTACGCCGTGTTCGGGACGCTGGCGCCGAACACGTACTACGCCAAATCAGGAGGGACCTGGCGGCACTGCGAACTCGGCCTCGCCTACCTCGCCGATGCGCTGGCCGACTTTCCGCTCGCGTTCGGGGCGCCGCTCGCGCTGACCCTGCCGGCGGGCCCCGTGCGCCGCGCGTGTGGCTTTCTCCTGGCCGGCAGCGCGGCGTGGGTCGCGTTCTTCCTGCGCAGCGGCGGCGATCTGTTCGAGTACAGCCGGTTGTTCTTCCCGCTGGTCCCGATGCTCTCGGTGCTCGCGCTCGTGGGGATCGCCGAGCTCGCACGACGCGTGACCAGGCGAGAGCTCGCCGCCGCGATCGCCCCGGCCGTCTGCGCGATCGTGATCGCCGCCCGCGCGGCGGTCGTGCATGCGCTCCCGCCCCAGCACGCCAGCCCGCGTGTCGTCGAGTGGGCGGCCGTCGGCAGCTATCTCCGCGCGCACTTCCCGCACGCGACGATCGCGACGGTGCCGATCGGCGCGATCGGCTACTACTCGCAGCTGCCGATCGTCGATCTCGTCGGCCTGACCGAGCCCGAGATCGCGCGCGCCGGGCGCTCGGTGCCGCCCGAGCTCCTGACCAAGCAGTGGATCGGTCACGAGCGCAACTGCACGGAGTGCGTGCTCGCGCGGGCGCCGGCGCTGATCGTGACGACGATGCACCGCGAGTCGGCCTGGCGCGAGCTCTCCGAGGCGCGTGCCGGGTTCTACGCCGACTGGCTCCTGCTCCAGGAGATCAAGGCCGGGCGCGCGCCGTATCGTGTGCTCGATGCCGAGGTCACGCCCGGCGACCACGTCCTCATGTTGGAACGGATCCCGTGAGCTGGTGCACAGCTCGGTGGTCGCGCGCAGCATGCACGACTACCTCGCGAGCGAGCAGCGCATCCGCGTGGCCGGGTCCGGGCGACGCGTCGTCGGGCGATCAAGGCTTGGTCGTGGTGGCGGCGTCGGCCTCCGCCTGGCGGAGCTTGGTCTCGACCTCGGCGACGTGATCCTTGTCGAGCTTCGTCATCTCGCGCAGCGCGCGGCGCGCTTCGGACGGGGTCATCGCTTGCTTCGCGAGTTCGACACAGATGATGCACATGACTGAAGTGTAGCCGGACTTGGTCGTGCCGCCTTGCGTGAGGCGTCGCATCACGGACGTGGTGCTTCTCCCGACGTGACGCGCATCGCGCGGTATCGCTCCGCGCCACCGCGGCACCGGCCTCGCCGGGTGACTCACCATGCACGAGGATCACGGTGCGATGGGTGATCGGGTCAGCGCCTCGAACGCCTCGGTCATGATCATCGTCGCGAGCTCGTTATACGTGCACAAGATGACCCGCTCGGGCAGCTCGTGCGGCTCGAGCTCGGCGAGCACCGTCGCGATCGCGGTGTCGGCGGCCTCGCGAAGCGGATAGCGGTAGACCCCGGTGGAGATCCCAGGAAAGGCGATCGTGCGGATCTCATGCTTGCGCGCGAGCTCGAGGCTTCTCCGGTAGCACGAGGCGAGCTTCGCGCGTTCGCCGTGCCGGCCGCCGTTCCAGATCGGACCGACGGTGTGAATGACGTACTTCGCGCGCAGCCGGTAGCCCTTGGTCAGCTTCGCGTCGCCGGTCTCGCAGCCACCGAGCGTCCGGCACTCGGCGAGTAGCTCCCTGCCCGCCGCGCGATGGATCGCACCGTCGACCCCGCCGCCGCCGAGCAAGCTCGAGTTCGCGGCGTTGACGATCGCATCGACATCGAGCCGGGTGATATCGGCTTCGAGGATCGTGATCCGCTTGGCGACGTCCATCAGGGCCTCCAGTATAGTCGCCGCCATGATGAGACGACGAAGCTTCCTGTACGGAGCGGCGGCCGCGGGCGCCGTCGCGATGTTGCCGCGTCGCGCGACGGCGGCGGTGACGCCGAAGGAGATCTACGCGGAGGTCGAGAAGCGCCACGCCGAGGCGCTCGCCCGGCTGCAGGAGTGGGTTCGCCAGCCGTCGATCGCCGCGGAGAGCCGCGGCATGACAGAAGGCCGCGACCTCGTCATGCGCCTCCTGCGCGAGGCCGGCTTCACCAAGGTGGAGAGCGTCGCCACCGACGGACACCCCGGCGTGTTCGCGACGCTCGACGCGGGAGCGCCGCGCACGATCGGGATCTACTTCATGTACGACGTGAAGCAGGCCGATCCGAAGGAGTGGACCTCACCGCCGTGGGACGCCGCGGTGGTCGACATGCCCAAGTTCGGCAAGGCGGTGATGGGGCGCGGCGCGGTCAACCAGAAGGGGCCGCAGTCGGCGTTCCTGGCGGCATTGCACGCGATCCGCGGCGCCGGCAAGAAGCTCCCGGTCAACCTGGTGCTGGTCGCCGAGGGCGAGGAGGAGATCGGGTCGCCGCATTTTCGGCAGATCGTCTCCCAGCCTGCCGTGCAGGCCGCGCTCAAGCGCTGCGAGGGCATCTTCATGCCGTCCGCCGAGCAGGGCAGCGATGGCTCGGTGACCATCACGCTGGGCGCCAAGGGGGTCATCGAGCTGGAGATCGTCGCGAGCGCCGATACCTGGAAGCGTGGCCCCAAGAAGGACATCCACTCGAGCAACCGGGCGCGGGTGGATAGCCCGGCGTGGCACCTGGTGCAGGCGCTGGGCACGCTGGTGACGCCGGCCGGCGATCCGGCGATCGACGGGCTGTTCGACAAGGTGCGGCCGCTGAGCGCTCGGGATCGCGGCTATCTCGACGATGCGGCGCGCCGGCTCGACGAGAGCGTCGCCAAGCAAGCGCTCGGTGTCGAGCACTGGGCGCGCGATGCGACCTGGCGCCAGGCGCTGGAGGATCTCGCGGCCAAGCCCACCGTCAACATCGAGGGGCTGGTGAGCGGCTATACCGGCCCCGGCGGCATGACGATCTTGCCCCACCGGGCGGCGGCGAAGCTCGATCTGCGCCTGGTGCCCGACATGACCGCGGCCGACACGTTCGCCAAGCTGAAGGCGCACCTGGTCAAGCGCGGCTTCGGCGATCTCGACGTCAAGATGACGGGCGGCTACGACCCGAACTCGACTTCGCCGGACTCGCGGCTGGTCAGCGTCCAGACCAAGCTCTACGAGCGGTCGGGGGTAAAGCCGATCATCTCGCCGCGGTCGGGCGGCTCGTGGCCGGGCTACGTGTTCACCGGCGAGCCGCTCAAGCTGGCGGCGGGCCACTTCGGGCTCGCCCACGGTCAAAGGGCCCATGCTCCCGATGAGTACTTCCTGATCGAACCAAGCGACCCCAAGCTGTTCGGACTCGACACCGCCGTGCGCTCGTTCGTCGACTATCTCCATGAGCTGGCGTAGGGGTTCCGGCGGGTGAATCACGGGCCTTCGTGAGGCCGGTCGGTCGCGGTCAGCGCAGGGCCGGGACCAGCCGATCGAGCGCCTGGGACAGCTTGGGCAGCGACGCCGCGAAGCACAGGCGAAGGTGCCCCTCGCCCGACGGGCCAAACGCCACCCCGGGTGCCAGGCCCACCTTGGCGCGCTGGATGAGCTCGGTCGCAAAGCCGAAGCTGTCGGCGACGCCGTCGACCTTGAAGAACGCGTAGAACGCCGATCGGGGCCGCGAGAACCGCACGCGCGGCAAGGGAGACAGCCGATCGTAGACCAGCTCCGCTGCCTCGGCGTAGCGGCGAACCAGCGTCTGGACGTAGTCGTCGCCGTGGTCGAGCGCCGCGACGCCGCCCCACTGCGCGAAGGTGGTGGGGTGCGAGATGTTGAACTCGGTCATCTTCTCCATGGCGACGGTGAGCTCAGGCGGCGCGACGATCCAGCCGAGCCGCCAGCCCGTCATCGACCAGCTCTTCGAGAACGAGTTGATGACGACCACCGGATCGTCCGGCTTGGCCAGCGTCAGGAATGACGGCGCGTGGCGCTGGCCATAGACGATGCGGGTATAGACCTCATCCGAGAGGATCCAGATGCCGCGCTCGCGTGCGATCGCGAGGATGCCCTGCAGGTCGGCCTCGCTGGCCATCCAGCCGGTCGGGTTGCTCGGTGAGTTGACGACGATGAGCCGCGTCGTGGCGTCGCACGCGTCGGCGAGGCGGTCGAGGTCGAGGTGCCAGGAGCCGTCGGGCTGGGCCTCTAGATCGACCTTGCGGACCTTCGCCCCCATCGCCGTGATGGCGTGCTCCGCGTTGGGCCAGATCGGCCCGATGACCACCGCGCTGTCGCCGTGTCCGACGAGGCACTGGATCGAGATCATGAGGGCGCTCATGGCCGAGGCGCTGACGATGATGCGGCCCAGGTCGACCTCGCTGCCGTAGATCCGCCGCAGGTAGCGCTGGATCGCGTCGCGCAGCTCCGGGATACCGCGGTTGGGGCCATAGAACGTCTCGCCCCGGTGCAAGGCCTCGGCGGCGGCATCGCGGATGAAGGCGGGCGTCACGTCGTCGCCTTCCCCGAACCAGAGGGGGATGACGTCGTCGATGCCTCGCGCGGCCATCGTCACCTCCCGGATGCGAGAGGCGGGCAGCTCCAGAATGTTTCGTCGGATCGGGGCAAGCGTCATGGCTGCGCTCCTTGCGAGGCGCGAACGTATCATCCGGCCTGCACGAGGTCCGGGTCACGGGGTGGCCGATCGATACGATACAGATCGACTCCGCGGGGCCTGGATCAGCGCAAGACCAGGCGATCCGGCTCGCTGTCGCCTCCTCGGCGTACCTATCTTACCCCCCTGCGCGACCCGCACTTCGTGCGGCGGTCACCGCCGTGCGCGTCTGGGGCGAGCCTTGCGGCGCGTGTTCGCCGTCCACGCCCGGGATCCGGTACACGCCGTGCCTACCGGCGGACGCCCGCCGGGCCGGAGCTCGCGCGATATACTCCCCGCCCTGATGCGAATCCGGTCGATGGTCCCTCGGCTGATGCTCCTGTGGTCGATCGCCGCGTGCTCGTCGGAGCCTCCGACCGAGCTGGCGATGAGCTTTGCGCGCGACGGGTTCTACGACGCGCCGTTTCCTTCGGACGATCTGCGCACGGCCGATGGCCACATCGATCTGACGAAGCTGCCCGATCCGGCGCAGCCGAGCGTGATGACGCAAGCGCTCGCGCTGATCGCCGGCGCCGACGGCTTCGCGCAGACCGGCGCGATCTACTTTCACGCCACCGCGCCGCTCGATGCCTCGTCGCTCCCCGACCTCGCCACCACGATGACCGCGGATGCGTCGGTGTTCCTGGTCTCGGTCGACTCATCGCGCGACGACTTCCTGCGCCGGCGGCCGATCGACGTGGCCGTGCTCGACGACGGCGGGCCGTTCGGAGCGCCTGATCTGCTCGCGCTCTTGCCGCTCCAGGGGGCACCGCTCGGTGACGGCGAGACCTACGCCGCGGTGGTGACGACCAAGGTAGCGGATCGAGCCGGGCATGCGATCGGCCCGTCGCCGGAGATGGCGGATCTCGCCGCCGGACGGGCACCCCACGGGCTCACCGGCGACGCGTTGGCCAGGTACCGGATGGCGCTCGGCGCCGTGACGAGCGCCGGGGGCGACGCGCAAACGATCGCGGCCCTGACGGTGTTCACGACGCAGCATGCGACCGCCGCGCTCGACGTGGTGCGTGCGGACGCGCTCGCTCGGCCGCTTCCGCAGATCTCGCCGCCGGTGCGCGGCGACGTGTTCGCCGACTACTGCGTGTTCGACGCGCACGTCGAGATGCCGGTCTATCAGGCGGGCGCACCTCCCTACGCGAGCGACGGCGGCGCGTGGGCGTTCGACGCCAGCGGCAAGCCGATCGTCGACCACACCGAGACCGCGCGCGTCGTGTTCACGATCCCGCGCCAGCCGACCCCGGCTGCCGGCTGGCCGCTCGTCGTGTTCGTGCGGAGCGGCGGCGGCGGCGACCGCCCGCTGGTCGACCGCGGCACGTGTGCCACGCCCGAGTTCACCACGCCGATCGTCGCCGGCTCGGGTCCGGCGCGCGAGCTGGCACAGGTCGGCTTTGCCGGGGTCATGGTCGATGGTCCGCTCGGTGGGCCCCGCAACGCGGGCGGCGGCGATGAGGAGTTCGCGATCTTCAACGTGGCGAATGCCTCGGCGCTCCGCGACAACATCCGGCAGAGCGCGGTCGAGCTGGCGTTGTTCCGGCACATCGTCGGCGGCGTGAGCTTCGACGCCACGAGCTGCACCGGCGCCACGCGCGTGACGTTCGATGAGGGGCACGTCGCGCTGATGGGTCACTCGATCGGCGCGTGGATCGCACCGCTGGTGCTGGCGACCGAGCCGAGCTACGGCGCCGCCGTCCTGTCCGGCGCCGGTGGCAGCTTCATCGCAAACATCGTCGACAAGCAGAAGCCGCAGCACGTCGCGTCGATCTTCGAGCTCCTGCTCGACTTCCCGGCGAGCCGATCGCTGGAGCGCCACGATCCGGCGCTGACGCTGCTGGCGTGGGCGGTCGAGCCGGCCGATCCGCAGATCTACGCAGGGTCGATCGTGCATGCGCCGGCCGCGGGCTCGCCGAAGCACTCGGTGCTGATGCTGCAAGGCATCGTCGATCACTACATCCTGCCGTCGATCGCGAATGCGACGAGCCTCGCGCTGGATCTCGATGAAGCTGGCCCGGCGTACGACGCGAGCGATCCGGAGCTGCAGATGCTCGACCAGCCGTCGCTCGGAGCGCTCGTGCCGCTCGTCGGCCGGTCGGTGACGTCGCTGCCGGCCACCGCGAACATCGATGCCCAGATCACGGCGGTCGTCGTGCAGCACCCCGGCGACTCGATCGAGGATGGGCACGAGGTCATGTTTCAGTCCGACGCCCCCAAGCACCAGTACCGCTGCTTCCTCGCGTCATGGCTCGCCGGTGCGCCGAAGGTGCCGCGCGACGGAGCCCTGGCCGATCCGTGCGGGCCGTAGCGCCCGCGGCTCGTTGACGGGGCTAGCGCTCGCGATCACCAGCGCATCCGTGACAACGCGGCGCGATGGGCAGATATGCTCGCGGCGCTGGGACCACCTGCGTTGCACCGCCACCATCACCTGGGGATGACATGACCGATCTGATTCTTCACCACTTCGACAACTCGCCGTTCTCCGAGAAAGTGCGCCTGATCTTCGGCTGGAAGCAGCTGGCATGGCGATCGGTGATGGTGCCGATCATGTTGCCCAAGCCCGACGTGGTCGCGCTGACCGGCGGCTACCGCCGCACGCCGTTCTTGCAGATCGGGGCGGACGTGTACTGCGACACCGCGCTCATGTGCCGCGTGATCGATGCGATCGCCCCCGAGCCGCCGCTGTATCCGCGCGCCGCCACCGGCATGCAGCATGTGGTCGCGCAGTGGGCCGATTCCGCGCTGTTCTCGGCGGCCATCCCCTACACGACGCAGCCGGCCGGCGCGGCGCACATGTTCCGCGACGTCCCGCCCGAGGTCTTGAAGGCGCTGGGCGCCGACCGTGCCGCGATGACGGCCGGCACGCGGCGCGCGACCCCGGTCGATGCGGCCGCGCAGCTCCGCAGCTACTTCGCGTGGCTCGAAGCGCTCCTTTTGCCCGGCCAGAAGTTCTTGCTGGGCGAGACGCCGTGTATCGCCGACTTCTCGGTCGTGCACTCGCTGTGGTTCATTCACCGCGCGCCGCCGGTGACGAGCATCCTCGCGCCGTTCGACAAGCTCTTGGGCTGGTACGAGCGCGTCCTGGCGTTTGGCCATGGCCGCTCCGACAAGCTGTCCGGAAGCGATGCGATCGCCGTTGCGGCGCAGGCCGGCACGCATGCCTCAACCCAGGTCGAGCCGGGCCTTGGCTTTCCGGCCGGCGCCGAGGTCACCGTGTCGGCGACCGACTACGGGACCGACCTCGTGTCCGGGACGCTGGTCGGGCTATCGACGGACGAGGTCGTCATCGCGCGGCGCGACGAGCGGGCCGGCACCGTGCACGTGCACTTCCCGCGCATCGCCTATCAAGTCCAGATCAAGAAGCCGAGCTGAGGAGCCATTCATCATGAAGACCTTCAAAGATCGCACGGCCGTCATCACCGGCGCCGCGTCCGGCTTCGGGCTCGAGGTCTCGCGCATCGCCGCGGCCAAGGGGATGCGCGTCGTCATGGCCGACGTACAAGAAGACGCGCTCACCGCGGCCGCTGCCGAGATCACCGGCCTGGGCGCGCAGGTGCTGCCGTACCGGCTCGACGTCTCGAAGGCAGCCGAGGTCGAGTCCCTGGGGGCCGCGACCTTCGCGCGGTTCGGTGCGCCGCACTTCGTGTTCAACAACGCCGGGGTCGGCAGCGGCGGCTTCGTCTGGGAGGTGAGCGTGAAAGACTGGGAATGGGTGCTGGGCGTCAACCTGATGGGCGTCGTGCACGGCGTGCGCGTGTTCACGCCGATGATGCTTGCCGCCGCCAAGCAAGACGCCGGCTATGAAGGCCACATCGTCAACACCGCCTCGATGGCCGGCCTCTTGAACCCGCCCAACATGGGCGTCTACAACGTCAGCAAGCACGCCGTGGTCTCGCTCAGCGAGACGCTGTATCAGGACCTGCGCCTGGTCACCGATCAGGTGAGCGCCTCGGTGCTCTGCCCGTACTTCGTGCCCACCGGCATCACCAGCAGCGAGCGCAACCGGCCCGCGGACATGAAGAACGAAAAGCCGACCAAGAGCCAGATCGTATCCCGGATCATGAGCGAAAAGGCCGTGTCCAGCGGCAAGGTGACGGCGGTCATGGTCGCGCAGTTCGTGTTCGACGCGCTCGCCGAAGACCGGTTCTACATCTTCAGCCATCCGAAGGCGCTGAGCAATGTCGAGGCGCGGATGGCCGATATCCTCGCGATTCGCAACCCCGGCGACCCATTCGCCAAGCGGCCCGAGCTGGGCGAGCAACTGCGCAAGGCGCTGCGCGCGGACGACTGAGAGCCGGCTGGCGCCACTTCGAATCGCGCTTGCGCTCAGGCCTCGGTGTCCGCCGGGGTTCCATCAAGGACCGACCACGCGCGTTCGCGGCGCGCCGCGCGAGCGGTGCTGGCGACCCGTAGCAGGGTGCGATCGCGCTGCCAGCGCGACCATTCGTCGTCCGGGGCCGCCGACCACAGCGACTCGATCTCGCCGACCAGCCGCACGGCGAGCGCGAGGACGCCGGCGAGCGCGGCATGCGTCGTCGCGGCGGTGCGATCCATGCGCGCGAGCCCGTGGGCGGCCACGGCGAGCACGAGCAGGTGCTCCTGCACGTCGTGCGGGAAGTGGTGCCGGCGCGCGACGCCGATCAGGTAGCCGGCGAGCGCGGCGTGGACATGGAGATCCTCGATCGTCCGGAACGGCTTCAGGTACGCGTCGTAGCCATCGCCGGGGAGCACGTCGGCGTCGGTCGCGATCACGCCGTCGAGCTCGACCTCGGCGTGTGGGATCTCGGGGACGAACGCCGCGGAGCTGGGATGCAGGCGCACCCCCGGCGCGTCCGCGCGCACGCGAACGACGCGCAGGCGGTTCTTGCCGCCTTGTTCGCCGGTGCTCGCGACCACGAGCAGCGAGGACGCGGCGCTCGCGACGGTCGCCCACTTCTTGCGGCCGGACAGCTCGTAGCGGCCCGGTCCCGTCGCCACGAGGCGCGTACGGATGGCGCGTGGGTGCACGCCGGCTTCCTCGGTGGCGCATAGCGCGGTGATCGAGCCTGGCGGCAGCTCGGGCACGAGCACACGCAAGGCCTCGGCGTAGCCGCCGGCGAACGCAAAGCCGAGGCGGTCCGCGCAGGCGCCCCCGGCGAACGCGCGATCGAACGGATCGGTCCACGCAGCGCGTTGCGCCGCGGTCATGTCCCACCACGCGCGTAGCTCGTCGACGGCGGGGGGCACGAGGGCAGGATCGAGGACGAAGCGAAGCAGCGCGTCCATCCGAGCAGGCTGCCATTTTCGGCAACGCGCGTCCAGCCGCTCCTCGATCGAGCAGGTCGGCTCGGGCGATCGGCCGGGGGTTGACACGCAGGATATTCGTGGATATATATCGGATATGGCGAAGCGACTTCCTCCGGAACCCGAGGGCGCGTTGTACGTCCGGCTCCCTGCCCAGGCGGTCGACAAGCTCGACCGCGCGGCCGAGGTGCTGGGCGTCCACAAGAAGGATCTGATCGCGGGCCTCGTCTCGAAGTACGTCGACCCCGACAGCCGGCGTGGGCTCAGCGCGCTCGGGGCGCTCTCGCAGCCCCGCCGCGTGACCGTCGAGCTCGGCGACGCCGGCCCGACCCTCGGCGCGTACTCGTTTCAGCCGTATGACCCGCCGGAGCTGCCCGAGGTGATGACCGCGGCGCAGGCCGGGCAGCTCCTGCAGCTCGACGAGCAGGTCGTGCTCGAGCTGGCGGAGTCGGGCCGGCTACCGGGCCGAAAGCTCGGAAATGTATGGCGGTTCTCCCGCACCGCGATCATCGCGTGGCTGGCGAAGCCCGAGGCGCCATGATCGCAGATCCGGAAATATATATGAGATATTCATGGAGCCGGCGATGAACCTTCTCATCCCCACGGTGATCGAGCAGACCCATCGCGGTGAGCGCGGCTGGGACATCTTCTCTCGCCTGCTCAAGGACCGCGTGGTGTTCCTGGGCAGGGAGATCGACGATGACGTCGCCAACGTCGTGATCTCCCAGCTCCTGTTCCTCGACGCCGAGGATCCCAGGAAGGACATCATGCTCTACATCAACTCGCCGGGCGGCCAGGTCTCGGCGGGGCTTGCGATCTACGACACGATGCAGTTCCTGCACTGCGATGTCGCGACCTACTGCATGGGCCAGGCGGCGTCGATGGGCAGCTTCCTGCTCGCGGCGGGCACCAAGGGCAAGCGCCACGCATTGCCGCACGCGCGCGTGATGATCCACCAGCCGCTCGCGGGCTTTCAGGGCCAGGCGACCGACATCGACATTCACGCCCGCGAGATCTTGAGGGCACGCGACACGCTCAACGAGCTGCTCGCGAAGCACACCGGGCAGGGCATCGACAAGATCCGGAACGATACCGAGCGCGACAACTTCATGTCGGCGTCCCAGGCGAAGGACTACGGCATCATCGATGAGGTGCTGGTCAGTGCGAAGCCGCCGCCGGCTGAACCCAGGTAGTCGCCAGGAGGAGGGTTCGCGCGCGGTGGGTCATTGCAGATCCTTTCGTTGCCAGGACCGATCGCAGGCCACCCCCAAAGCTCATCGGTAAAATCCGAGCGATGTGGCTCGCTCGGCGATGCCGAGGATGCGTTGCAGGACTGCCTCGTGCGGGCGTGGCCTGCGCTGGCGAGCTTTGAAGGACGTTCGTCGCTGCGGACCTGGCCTTGCGGCGACGCTCCCGAGCTGACCGCGCCGGTCACCAACCATGAGGAACCTCTCACGCGAGATGGTTCCGCCTCGATCGCTGTGCGTCACCTCACGTGCGTGGGAGTGGTGAGGTCGGAAGTAGGCAGCGATGATAGTGCAGGAATCTCAGCCTGCCTTGACCGTAGGTTTTCGTCATGACAATAAGATAATAGTAGGTTGTATGCGCTGCGCCGGGAACGCAGCGTGCTCCACTCACTTCAATCTCGTCAGGGGACAACCAAGATCCTGGGGTTTGCCATGCCGGTTCTGGGCGAGTGCGCTGAGGCCGCGGCCAGCGCCGCACGATTCGTCGCCGGAAGGGTTGCTCGTGTTCGTCGTGGAGCAGTCAAGCTGGCTGAAGATCGGGTGTCTGACGCTCGCTGTATCGACGAGCAGGATAGCTAATGACAACGTCTTCGAGCGCCGGAGGTGAGGTAATGGATTGATCGGATTGCCGGAGGCACCGTCGTTGTGTGCCGTGCTGAATATCAACGATTGCTCCTGAGCTCGATGACGAACGGAAACGCCATGCAATCACGCGAGACGATGCGAAGCCTACCTCGCTCCCCACGACCCTGGCCGATCCGGCCGACCGATGAACCGCGGGGTGCCGCGTGAGGTGGCGGGGCCCCGAGCGGCCGGGCGCCGATCGCGTCCTCGTGATCGACGGGACGGGGCGCGGCCACGCGATCTGCGATCTGTTCGTGCGCACCGATTCAGACGTGACCGTGTATTACGGCCCCGGGTGCGACGTCATCGAGCACGATCGGATCATCGCGGTGCCGTCGATCTCGCTCGCGGATCCCGCGACCGCGCTGGCGTTCCTCGAGACCCAGCCGGTGGAGCTGGTGTTCGTCGCGAGCATCGACGCGCTGGCGAACGGCTACGCCGACGTGCTGCGCGCGCACGGCCACCGGACCATCGGACCCTCGCAGGCGGCCACCGAGCTCGCGTCCAGCAAGCAGCGCGCCAAGCAGTTCTGTCGCGATCATGGCCTGGCCACGGCGGCGTACCGGTGCTTCACCGAGGTCGAGCCGGCGAAGGCGTATGTCCGCTCGTTGCCGTATGCGTGCGTGGTCAAGGCCGATGGCCCGTGCAAGAGCGGCGACGGATCGGTCGTGTGCGAGACCGCTGAAGCCGCGGAGCGCGCGATCGACGGCTTCGCGCGGCGGCTCGGCGGCGCGCTGCGGCTCGTGATCGAGGAGCGCCTGCGCGGCCCGGAGATCTCGATCTTCGCGCTGCTCGATGGCGAGAGCTACCTGCTGTTCCCGACGACGATGGCCTGGCAGCGTGCGCTGGACGGCGATCGCGGCACCAGCTGCGAGGGCATGGCGGCTGCGGCGCCGCATCCGATGATCGGCCCGCGGCTGGAAGCGCAGATCCGTACGCGGCTGCTCGATCCGCTGGTCCGCGGGCTTCGTCGCGATGGCCTCGACTTCACGGGGTTCGTCTCGCTCGGCGCGATGATCACCGAAGATGGCCTCTCGCTCATCGAGATCGATGCGCAGATCGCAGATGCCGCCGCCGGGGTGGTGCTGCCGAGCGTCCACAGCGACTTCACGAGCCTGTGCCGGTCGAGCCTCGACCGGACGCTGCGCGATCACCGGCTCATCACCGATCGGTTCGTGCGCTGTTCGGTGGCGCTGACCCAGGGCGGCACGGAGCCAGGTGATCCCGAGGCCTCGCCGGGCCGGCCGTTCGGGGCGTTCGCGGTCGGCCAGCCGGTGAGCGGGCTCGACGCGGTCGATCGCGGAGAAGCGACGCTGTTCTTTGCCGACCTGCGCCGGGACCGCGCCGGTCGGCCGGTGACCTCGGGCGGCCGGGTGCTCCATGTCGTGGGCAAGGGCCGAAGCGTCGAGGAAGCGCGCGGTCGAGCGTATCGCCAGATCTCCCGCATCACGTTTCCCGGGATGCGCTACCGCTCCGACCTCGCCGGCAAGCTGCCCAGCTCCGAGCCGTCGCGGGGATCGCCGCCCGCGGGCAGCCTCCGAGGGAGAAGCCACGCCGCAACGTGAGCCGATCTGCGAGCTCCGCGCAGCTGGTGCGCTCGGGCTTCGCGGTCTGGCGCGAGCCGGCGCGGTGACGACCGGCGCCGCGTTATTCGTCGTCGTCGTCGCGCGGGCGGCCCTTGGGCGCGAGCTCGGGGCGGATCGCGCGTAGCCCGGCGGCCGTGAGCGCCGTGTTCAGCTGGGTGAGCTCGCCCGCCTTGAGCGCGTCCCAGGTCCTGGACAGCGCTTCGAGGTCGCGCTTGGCCTTGTTTGTCTCGGTGATCTGCGCCGCGGTCGGCGCGGCATCGACCTCGAGCATCCGGTAGAGGGTGACGAGGCTGCCGTTCACGCTGCCGAGGGTCGGGGGCGGCTCGCGGGTCGCCGGACCACCGGGGCCGCCGGGGCCGCCGGGCGCTGCGAGCAGCGCGGTGAGCTTGGTCGCGACGCTGCCGACCTGGGCCTTGAGCGGGTCCTGCGCCGGGGCGAGCTTGCCGAGCTGCTCGCCCGCCGACCGCACTTGCACCACGAGCTGCGAGCTCCGGGTGACGAGCTCGGCGAGCTGTTGCTCGAGCTGGCCCCCCTGGGCGATCGTCGCCGGGGCGAGCTTGATCCGCGGATCGAGCTTGACCTCGAGCGCGGTGGTGAGGGTCTTGCCGTTCGCGGTCAGCTTGACGGTGTAGCTGCCGGGCGAGACCCGCGGGCCCTCGGGTGTCCGCGGCGTGGCGTGCGGCGCCGCGCTGATCGGGTAGCCGTAGGAGCCCACGAGGGGGCGTTCGCCGCGTAGATCCCACACCCAGCGGTGGGCGCCCTGCGTCGTGCCGAGCGCCTGGTGCGGCCTGACCCAGTATGCGGGGATCAGCTGCTTGGCGAGCTCGGCGTCGGTGAGCTCCGGCGGGTCCGTGCTCGCGTACCGGCGCACGAGCTTGCCGCGCGCGTCGCTGATCTCGAGCGTCACCGGCCCGCTCGCGGCCTGGGCCAGGTAGTAGTCGATGATCGCGCCGGTGGGCGGGTTGTCGGCGAGCGGCTCGTCGGGCGGGACCGGGGTATCGGTGTACAGGCTGCGCGGCACGCGAAATGCGGCCGCCGGCTTGAACAGGGTGTCCGGCATCGCCGCCGCGACCTGCCGCAACGCCGTGATGTCGTCCATGATCCAGAACCCGCGGCCGTGCGTGGCGACGATGAGATCGCGATCGTGGACGACGATGTCACGCGCGGCCGTCCGCGGCAGGTCGTTCTGCAGCGGCTGCCACGCGCCACCGTCGTCGAACGACACCCACACGCCGTTCTCGGTGCTGGCGTAGAGCAGGCCCTTGCGCACCGGATCTTCCCGCACGGCGTCGACCGGGCCGGGTGGCAGGCCGGAGGTGATCTGCGTCCAGGTCTTGCCGCCGTCGTGGGTCCGGTAGATGTACGGCGCGAGGTCGTCGATGCGGAACCGGCTGACCGAGGCATACGCCGTTGTCTCGTCGAAGTGCGACGCCTCGAGCTGGGTGACCTTGCTCCACGGCGTGAGCTGGGCCGGCGTGATGTCGGTCCAGTGCTTGCCGCCGTCGCGCGTGGTCCACAGCTTGCCGTCGTCGGTGCCGGCCCACAGCGTCGCGGCTGACTTCCACGACGGCGCCAGCGCGTAGATCACGCCTCGCTGCTCGGCGGCGGCCGGGGTCCTGGCCGCCAGCGCGCCGACGCTCGGGGGCACGCCGGGCCTGGGGTGCGCGAGGTCCGGGCTGATCGCCTGCCAGGTCTGCCCGCCGTTGTGAGACTCGAACAGGATGTTTGTCGCGTAGTAGAGGACGTTGGGCGAGACCGGCGAGAACATGATCGGCTGTGTGCGATCGGCCCGGTAGCTGCCGCGGATCGGGATCGGGGTCACGTTCTGGACCAGGCCGGTCGACCACTGGTATCGCGTGACCTGGTTGCGGCCGGCGCCGTACAGGATGTCGGGGTTCCGCGGATCGGGCGCCACGTAGCCGTACTCGATCACACCGACCGGCCGCCACTCGCGATAGCCGATCGTCCCGTCGTTGCCGCGGCTCGAGATGCACACCGAGCCGCTCTCCTGCTGCCCGCTGCACACGCGGTACGGGAAGTCCGCCGTGACGCCGACGTGGTAGAGCTGCGCGGTCGGCTGGTTGTACCAGCTGCTCCAGGTCTTGCCGCCGTTGACGGTGACGACCGCGCCCTGATCGCTGACCAGGACGAACGTGTCCGGATCGTTCGGGTTGATCCACAGGTTCTGGTAGTCGTCGCCGCCGGGCGCGCCGCGCAGCCACGTCCAGGTCTTGCCGCCATCGGCGGACTTCATCGCGACGGTGCTCGCGACGTAGACGACGTCGGGGTTCTTCGGATCGACGACCGGGACCATCAGATCGCCGCCGCCGATCTTGTTCGCCGGCCGCTCGTCGGTCGTGATCTTGGCCCAGGTCGCGCCGGCGTCATCGGAGCGATACAGGCCGGTGCCCCGGCCGGGCCCTTGCTCGCTGCGCTCGGTCGACAGCGCGGCGTAGAGCCGGGCCGGCTGGCTCGGCGCGATCGCGACGTTGAACTGCAGGGCGTTGGCCGGCAGGCCGCCGGTGAGCTGCCGCCAGGTGGTCCCGCCATCGGTCGACTTGTAGAGCCCGCCGCCGGTGCCTTCGAACTCGTTGCCGTCCTCGCTGGGCCCGAGCCGCGACTCCCAGAGCGCTGCGTAGAGCACGCTGGGGTTCTTCGGATCGATCTTGATGTCGTTGGCGCCGGTGTTGGCGTCCTTGTAGAGCACGCGCTGCCAGGTGGCGCCGCCATCGAGCGAGCGGAACACGCCGCGCTGCTCGCTGGGGCCGTACGGGTGCCCGAGCACCGCGGCGAACACCCGGTTGGGGTTCCTGGGATCGACGACGATCTGCGGGATCTGCTGGGCATCCGCGAGCCCCAGGTGCTTCCAGGTCTTGCCGGCATCGGTCGACTTGTAGATGCCGTCGCCGACCGACAGGTCGGGGCGATGCAGGCCCTCGCCGCTGCCGGCGTAAATGATACTGGGATCCGAGGGTGCCACGGCGATCGCCCCGATCGACTGCGTCGGTTGATCGTCGAAGATCGGCCGCCAGGTCCGGCCGTAATCGTCGGTCTTCCACACGCCTCCGTTGACCTGCGCGACGTAGAACACGCTCGGCTGCGACGCAACTCCGGCCGCGGCGCGCGTGCGGCCGCCGCGAAACGGCCCGACCATGCGCCAGTGCAGCTGCTGATAGGCGGCCTGGGGGATCGGCTCGGGCGCCGCGGTCGCGACGGCGGACAGTAAGAGCACGAAGAAAACGGTCAGCCGGATCGTCTGCATGTCGGCCGCATCCTGCACCAGGATCGCGCGAGGAACATCCCCGCCGGGCGCACCTTCGACCGCACGCCGACCGCTCCGCCGGTGTGCCGCCAGACGGGAGAACGTCGGAGCCCGAGCGAAGACTCGGTCTGCGGTCGGGACGTGACGCGGCGACTGACGACGAAGGTGTCAGGATCTTATCAGCCTGGGCGAATCCAACCGTCTCGACGGCTGCACCCCTCGGAGATCGCGTACGAGCGTTGTGCCCGGGTCGAGGTCGACGCTAGGGCCGGCGGCTCACGAGCGGTCTTCCCGCTCGCCAGGGCCATCCGCACGTTTCCCACCAGCTGCTCGGTGGACTTCACTGCATTCGCAGGTCAACGGCGCGCCTTCCGCGGTCCAGAGGCACGAGGCCGACGCGTTTGGTGCGTGACGGCCGCCGGGCCTTTGCTGCGCGAACTCGGCCCCCCTCCACTGCAAGCACGATGGCCGAGATGTTGTCGGAAGCCTCGCCGCGCAGCGCCAATTCGACCAGCTTGTGCGCGGCCTGTTCTAGTGCGTCTCTGGACGCCAGGACACGCCGGATCGAACCCACGGACGTCCCGCCGTCCTTCCGATCGAACCCGCCAGGCCGCAATTCGGCCATGCATCTCGGGGCGTCCGGTCTCACGCGTTCTGCTCTGGGACCGGACGGGGCGATCGAGATGGCGCGCGAGGAGCGCTCGCAAGGCTCGAACGCCTCGCATTTCATGCCGGCTGAGTTTCGGCACACGACGGGCTCTAGCCGTGTCCACCAGCCTCCACAGCGTGAACGCTTGCTCGAGAAAATCGAAGTTCTTCCGGAGCGGCTTCACAGCTCACGGCCTGGTGTCTCGAGATACCCGTGCAACAGCGACACGAGGTCATCCCATGCCTCGGTCAGCTCGCGGCCGACCGCCTCGGCGATGAACGCGCCCGCGTCCTCGTCGAGAAAATGCAGCCGCGCGAGCGTCGCGCCATCCAGTGGCACGGCTTCGATCTGCTCGATGTGCTCACCCGCGATGGTCACCTCGGCCCAGTTCGGGTAGTGATAGCAGTACGGGCACTCCCACATCTGACCGAAGTGCACGGGCTGCACCGGCGGCTGCACGACGAGGTAGCCCCAGCCGGCCGCATCGGCGAGTTCGTACGCGATGCGGTCGCCCACGCGGAGTTCGGTGAGGTCGGCTCGCTCGCCGCGCAGCTTGGTCTGGATGTTGGTGCTGCCATCCGCCGGCGACACCCGGCCGCACCGAGGGCAGCGCAGCGGCGCGACGAAGAAATCGAAGACCCCCATGGTTACTTGATCGGGATAATGGTGAGGGTACGGCCGTTGACGGTCACGTCAAAGCGGTCACCGCGCAAGATGACCTGGGTGCCGTCCGGGCGCGTGGCCGGACAGCCCTCCGGCGAGGTGAGTTTTTCGGGCACGGTCTTGCCGCCGAGCCGCGCGGTCTTGATGCCGGCGCGCTCCGCCAGCGGGTTGTAGACGCCCGCGTCGCCGGTTGCGAGCGTCGGCTTCGCGCCGGGTTCTGTCACCGCGAAGAAGCTGTCGGCGACGATCTCGCGATCTGCGACGCCCTTCGCGCGGCCGACCGGCGGTTTGCCCTCGAGAGCCTGGACCATGTCTTGATACTCCTTGCTGGTGCGCTCCACGCCGATCGGCGTGCCTCGGTTGCCCATGTCGCTTCCTAGCTCGGCGATGCCGCGATCCGTCACCCGCGGATCTTTCATCGCCTTTGCTCGCGCAACAAGGTTCTTCTCGAGCGGCGAGAGGTTCACGCGCTTCTCTATTTGCTGCGTTTCCGTGAGCCCGGCGCCGCGCTTTGCTTTGTCGAGCGCGATCGAGATCTGCGAGTCGAGGATCGTCGAGTCGGCGTTGAGTGCGAGCGTCGCGACCGGGCCGTCGGGTCCCGGCGAGAGCACGAGGGTGCGGGTCTTGAGCGCGCTTGGGAGGGCGTTCTTGACCGAGAGCGAGCTCATGGTCGCCATGCCCGCCCATTGGATGAGCAGGCGGAGTTTGCCGTCGGCGTCGACCTTGTCGAGCTCGCGAGCCATGTCGTCGGAGATGACCGCGAACGAGACGGCGTCGGCTGCAGCGGCCGCACGCGTTGCGGGCAAGTACAGCTTGCTCGAGAGCACGGCGAGGCGCGCCCAGTTGCCGGCCCAGCGCGCGCCGGCCGGCGCATTCGCGGCCGCGACGGTGATGCGCCCCGAGGCCAGCGCGCTGGCCCCCGCGAGCCCGCTCACGATCTGGGCGAGATCGAGCAGCGCCGTCTTGCCGGTCAGGTCGCCGTGCGCATGCTTGTCGTACAGATCGAGCGCGGCGCCACCCGCCGACGCCAGGCCCGCGCCCGCGGCTACCCAGACACCCGCGACCTCGACCGCGCCAGTCCCGAACGTCGCAAGTGTAAAGCCGGTGGCCGCCAGCGCGAGCCCGAGGTACGTCAGCGCCTTCTTCCACGTCATCCCATCGCGCGTATTGACCTCGCCCGCTGTCTTGCCGGGTATCTCGTAGTGGATCAGGCCCGTCGGCAAGCGATCCGGGTCATCGAGCTTGCTGAGCAGCTTCTGCAGCGACGCTGCCTCGTCCGGCCCCGCGTCGGTCGTCACGGTGTACACGTGGTCGGGGTTGCTGAGGTTCCGGAGGTACCAGGTGCTACCTGCTTTCCAGTAGTAGAGCGATAACGGGATCTGGCTGACGTAGCCCTGCTCGTTCTTGAACTTTGCGTCGGGCTGGAATACGGCCATCACCGGTTGTGCGCCAAGGCCATCGAGCTCGCCGAGAGCGTGCCGCTGGCCCACGATCAGCCGCAACCGGTCCGCGTCCGGGCCCTCAGCTTTCACAGCCATCCGGTCGGCGATCCACTGGTCCAGCCCGCCGACCAGCGCTTCGTAGTTGGCCACCGCTGCCTGTATATCTCCCTGCCGCAGATCGCGTGCAAGCTGCTGTCCTGGGCCCGTCGGGGCGTAGCCCGTGACCCGCTGCGTGCGCGTGTACTCGTTCGTCTCGAAGACGGTCCCGCGCGCGGACTGGTACTTCGTCGCGCTGGCAGTATCCGTCGCGAGCTCCTTCAGGAACGCGTCCGCTTGGGCTGCCGCTTGCTGCTGCAGCCCGACATCAGGCGCACGCGCCCCGCGCAGCTTGATCAGCGAGTCGGACAAGGCCGCCCACGCGGTCAGTGTTGCCTGGCGAATGATCGACGGCACCGCCTTGCGCCGCTCCGCGATCATCGCCGCCTCGTACGTGTTCAGGTGCGCGGCCAGCGTGGTCCCTTCGGCTTTCTGTGCCTTCAGCCCGCCGATCGCCGTCGCGTTCGACCCTGCGATGTGGTCCGCACCGCTCGTGCCGCCGTCGACCATCGGGGAATTCGCACGGATCCGGAACTCGAACGTTTTCTCGCCGCCGATCGCCGCGCCGAGGATCCGGACGTGGTGATCGCGATCGTTCTCTGGGTTCGCTCCCGCGCCCCTCACCGGCGTCGTCAGCGCGTCATACACCATGAGATCCGGTCGGTGGTCGCCATCGAGATCGAGTCCGAGGCTCGTCGGTCCCACCGCGATCTGCTCGAACACGACCGGCCTGGCGATCTGCAGCTCAGCGCCCTGCGCGCTCCGGAGTGCCCCGTGGAACAGCTGCGCGAGGCCGAGCACCGCCGTCGTCGCGGTTCGCGGCTGGATCGTCAGGCGGAACTTGTCCTGGTAGGCCCCGAGCGCGAGATCCACACTGACTATGTTGCCGTCGATGGTCGCGGTCTCCGTCTCGAACACGGGGTGTGCCGTGCTCGCCGGAAAGACGAGGTCCTCCGCAAGCCCCGGCGCGATCACGTGGTAGGTGGTCGCCTGGGCGGTGCGCGATGGCGGATCGATCACGAGTTGGGGCGGCAGCGCCGTCGCCGTGGCGGTGAGCGTGAGGATCGTCGACCGGCCACCATCGTTGATCTGCGTGACGACGGGCAGCAGCGCGCCGATCACGTCAGCCGGGTAGCTCGCCGCTGCCTCGGGCCGCGGCAGCTGCAGTTCGCGCGAGATCGACGCCTTCGTGGCGAGCTGCACGAGCGTCATCCGCACCCGCATCGCCGGGCCGCTCGGCGTGAGGTTGTGAAGCTGGAGCTCGAGTTCGGCGAACTGGTCACCGTCGGCGTCGAGCTGCACGGTCCAGACGCCGTTCGGACCGAGTGTACCCATCGGCATCGGCGTCATGCCGGGTCGTTCGTCGGGCGGTGGCGCAGCGATGTTGCTCGCCTTGGCCTTCGGGTCGTGTACGTAGAAGTGCGCGGAGCTTGACTGCGCTCGGTTGAGCCACATCCTGGTGTCATGCACGCGGCCGCGCCGCGGGTCGAAGCTCGCGACGTCCTCGATACGGATGATCTGGTTGCCATCACCGAACAGATCGATCTCGAGCGCATTCGTCGACTGGCGGCGGACCTGCGCGTGCAGCTGGCTCGGGGCGACCATCACGCCGAACTCGGTCGCGTTCACGGCCGGATCGTGGATGCCGACGCCGTCCATTGGATGCGGGCCCGTGTACATGAGCTTGCACATGAAGCGGGGCGAGCTCTGGGTATCGTCGAGCCGGAACTTGAGGTGGAACGGGTCGCCGTTCCACGTCACGTCGATGGGATCGGGCAGCACGTTGCCCTTGCCGTCTGTGTACGCGTACGCTGCACCGCCGGCAGCAGCGAGCTGCACCGTGGCCGGCTCGCCGCGCGCGACACGATCGGCGGCGCGGTTCGCCTCCACCTCGAGCGCGTCGTGCGAGCTGACGGGGCCGAGTGTGCCCACCTGGAGAACATGCGCCAGCTCGTGCGCGATGACGTGATCGCCCTCTGGCGTGCCGGGGCGAAACGCACCGGGCGCGACGTGCACCTCGGTGCCGCGCGCAATGGCCTTTGCACCGTCGGTAGCAGGGCTATCAGCGTGTAGCGCGACGCGTCGGAAGTCGGCACCGAACAGGCGGCCCATGCGCTCCAGCACAGCGCTGCGCGCGGCGACCCGCGCGGCGACCCGTTCCGCTTCGCGCTCGTGCGCCTCGCCGGGAGAGCTGACGCGAAGTGCGCCTCTCGTCGCCTCGCCTCGCCTCGCCTGGGCGACGTGCGCCAGCTCGTGCGCGATCAGCGCCCGCCCCGCGGCGGTCTCCGGCGCGAACCGGCCCGCCGCGAAGAACACGTCTTCGCCAAGCGTGAACGCCTCGGCGCCGAGCGCGTCGGCCGCCCGCGTCGCGACGCTGTCGGTATGCAGGCGCACGCCGCCGAGCGCCACGCCGAGCTCCCGCTCCAGCTCGCGCCGCAGGTGGTCCGCCAGCTCGTCGCCCGCGCCGCGCCGCTCGAGCGCCGCCGCGACCGCCGGATCCCCCAGTCGCGCCACGCCGCCCGTCGCGCGGCGATACAGCGTCACGGCGTGCCGTTCGGCGGCGTGCCAGACGGCGTGCCCATTCGGGGTCGTGGTACTGGGTAGCGGCTCGCGCCACAGCGTAGCGCGCTCGGCAATGGGGCGATCTGTCACGGCTGCTGCAGCAATGACCTGCTGCCTCAACGGGTGGCTCGGCCCGAGCCGCTGCAGCATCTCCTTGAGCCCAAGCACGCGATAGTCATCTAAACCAAGTCGAGGGTTCGCGGCATGGTCGACCAGGGTCCGCCTCCCCGAGACCAACGGCTTCGCCATATTGCCCGGCCAGATCGAGCGACCGAGCATCCAGGCGGCCTCCTGGGCACTTGGGCTCATAAATGCCAGTACGGAAGGCAGCGGCCCCCGGAACGCTGTCATTGTTCGCGCCACTACGCTGGCGTCAGGTGGGCCGTTCCGGCCCGTCGCCTCGTCGGCATCGTTGGACGCTCGTATCGACGCCCCATCGGGCGTCAATGTTTCGGCCACCATCGATCGTTCGTCCTGCACCGCCCACCGTCGTGTCTCAATCGCCACCAAGGTGTCCCGGCCCGGCACGCGAGGCTTCAGCTCATCGGCGATCCAGGTGCCTTGCGCTTCGCCGTTGAGCTCGACGCCGACCCGCGTGACCCGGCCAGGATCTGGCCGCAGTCGTCTACCGCGTGCGGCAATGCGCGCGGCGAGTTTGTGGAACCGTTGCCGCGCCTGCTCCTCGTCGCGTCGCCCGGCGACCTTCGAGGAGCGGATCGAATTGGTCTTGCTGGCGCGGTCGTTCGAGCTCCGGTGGATGCATCCAGCGCGTCATTGGGTTCATTCGTTCACTCGCCCTTATGCGCGCGAGATGAACAGAGTCTACCGCCGTCCACACAGTGGCCGCGTGCTGCAAATCGCTGCAACCAAGTAACTACCGCATGTCTGCGGATATTCTCGTGTCTCTAAAATCTCATCCGGATTGACCGTCGTCCCGCACGATCAAGACGCTTGACCGCTCCGCGCGCCTACCGCGCATCCGCCGAAGCCCTGGCTCGGGACGGCCAACCTGCTTCCCCTACCGGCACCGGAGGTGTCACTGGCCGGGCAGGGGTATGCGCCGACGATGATGGCCGACCACGGCGAGCGCATGCCGGATTTTTAGGCGCGGGCGCGCTGCTTGGCTTCGAACGCCTCGAGGCCGCGCATCGCGTTCTTGTGGATCGCGTTCTGGATCGGCGGGGCCCAGCCGAGGAGCTTGCCCTTGGGCCCGAGCGCCATGCCGGCCCAGCGCCAGAGGTCGAAGGTGTCGGCGTGGCGGATGATCTTGCCGTCGCGCAGCTCGAACCGGGCGTCGATGACGTTCCTGACCTGGCGGCCGGTCGCCGAGAACAGATAGCTCGCTTCCCAGTGCGCGCGGCCGGTGCGGTCGTCGGCCACGATGCCCGAGAAGGTGACCTCGAGCGAGGCGGCGCGCTTGGCGAGCATCCGTCACATCGCCCCGGCGCGCGGCCCCCGCAGATCGCGAAACACCGGGTCCGAGAACCAGATATCGTCCGCGTAGCAGGCGATCATCCCGTCTGGATCGCGCTTGGCGAACGCGGTGTAAAACTTCTCGATCAGCTGGGCATTCGAGTGAACGGTGGCGGCCGTGGGGCTATTTCGGGCAGGGCGCGCCGGCGTTCGCCCAGGTCATCCACGCGTCCAGGAAGGCCTGGCGTGCGACCGGGATCGGCGCCCGGCCGAAGCCCGGCGTCCAGCCCCACGTCACGAGCGGATCGTCGAGGTGGGTGCGCAGCGCGGCCATGTCCTTGCCGCCGTTGCGCGCCGGATCCTTGATCTGCTCGCACAGCGCGCCGGGGGCGACGCCGACGAACACGAGGCGCTGATCGGGCTTGGGCATGCGCCAGCCGGTCGAGATGCCGGGGGGCGTGTGGGCGCCGTAGCTGTCGGGCGGGTTCATCGGCCCGTGGCAGGTCGTGCATTGCTCGCCGACCATGCCGTGCCCGTCGGGGCCGCGCTGGACGTTCTGCATGTGCGGGTGGCCATCCTCGCCTTGCAGCGGCGCGTCACCGCGCGGGTGGCAGTTCTGACAGCGCGGGTGCTGCAGCACGCTCCGTACGGTCTCGAACGCCGCGAGCCCGGCCTCGGCGGTCGATGGCGCGCCCGCCCCCGTACCCGAGGTCGTCACGGCGGCGGGGTGGCCGCACGCCGACAAGAGGAGAATGAAACAGATTCCTGATCGCTTCATGACTCTCGATCTTTCTCAGGGCTTCCTCAGGCTCCCTCAGGCGAGCTTGAGCGGGAGGTTGCGCAGGCGCTGCTTGGTCAACGCGAACACCGCGTTCGCGACGGCCGGCGCGATCGGCGCGGTCGCCGGCTCGCCGATGCCGCCCATCTTGGCCTTGCTCGGGATGATGTGGACCGTGACCCGCGGCATCTCGAACATGCGGAGCACGGGGTAGTCGTGGAAGTTGCTCTCCTGGACCGCGCCGCCGACGAGCGTGAGCTTGCCGTGCAGCGCCGCCGACAGGCCGTACACGATCGCGCCCTGGACCTGGGCTTCGATGCCGAGTGGGTTCACCGCCGTCCCGCAGTCGACCGCGGCGGTCACCGCGTGGACGCGGATCTGGCCGTTCTCGATCGAGACCTCGGCGACCTGAGCGACGATGCTGCCGAACGACTCGTGGACCGCGAGGCCACGCGCGCGGCCCGCGGGCGGCGGCGAGCTCCACCCGGCCTTCTCGGCCGCGAGCGACAGCGCGGCGGCGTGGCGGGGCTTGTCCTTCAAGAGCCCGACGCGATAGGCGAGCGGATCCTGGTTCGCCGCGTGCGCGGCTTCGTCGATCATGCTCTCCATCGCGAACGCGGTGTGCGTGTTGCCGACCGAGCGCCACCACAGCACCGGGACCGCCGTCTTGGGCGAGTGCAGCGACACGCGGAGCGCCCCGGCGCCCTCGAGGTACGGCGACTCGGCCAGGCCCTCCACCGAGGTGCTGTCGACGCCGTGCTGGACCAGGAAGCCCTCGAACGGCGTGCCGGCGCCGATCGACTGGCCGACCACGACGTGATCCCACGCGACCGGCCGGCCGTGCTCGTCGAGGCCGGTCTGGATCCGGTGGACGTACGACGGGCGGTAGTAGCCGCCGTGCATGTCGTCCTCGCGCGTCCACACGACCTTGACCGGAACGCCGGCGGCCTTGGCCACGATCACCGCCTCGGCCACGAAGTCCGCGGCCGGGTTGGCGCGCCGGCCGAAGCCTCCGCCGAGGAACATGGTGTGGATCGTGACCTTGTCGGGCGTGATGCCGAGGATCTGGGCGGCGGCCATCTGATCGCCGGTCTGGAACTGCGTACCGGTCCAGATCTCGCAGTGACCGTTGTCGATCTTGACCGTGGCGTTGAGCGGCTCCATCGGCGCGTGGGCCAGGTACGGGAACTCGAAGTCCGCGACGAGCTTGGTCTTGGCCGCCGCGAGGCTCTCCTCGATCTTGCCCTTCTGGGCGGCGATCGCGCCGGGCGTCCTGGACTTGTCGTGAAACTCGGCCATCTGCTTGACGGTGTCGACGCCGCCGCCCTCGGGCGGCGTCCAGTCGATGCGGAGCGCGTCGCGGCCGAGCTTGGCGGCCCAGAAGTGCTTGGCGACCACGGCCACGCCGTTGGCGGTCGGCACGACCTTCTCGACGCCGGGGACCTTGAGCGCCGCGCTGGGGTCGAACTTGCCGAGCTTGGCGCCGAACGCGGGTGGCCGCGCGACGACGGCCACGCGCAACCCGGGGAACTGGACGTCGATCCCGAACTGCGCCTTGCCCGTGATCTTCTCGGGCGTATCGAGCCGGCGGACCGGCGTGCCGATCAGCTTCCAGTCCTTCGGATCCTTGAGCTTGACCGTCTTGGGCTGGGGGAGCGCCATCGCCGCCTCGACGAGCTTGCCGTAGGACAGCTGCTCCTTGCCGTGGATGACCATGCCGTTGGCGGCATGACAGCTCTCCGGCGCGACCTTCCAGCGCGCGGCCGCCGCTCGCACCAGCAGATCCTTCGCGGTGGCACCGACCGTGCGGTAGCGATCGAACTCGCTCCACGTGGTCGTCGAGCCACCGGTCATCTGGACGCCGAACCCCGTATGGGCGTACACGGGCGCCGCCGGCGCGTGCTCGCTGCGCACCTTGGACCAGTCGCACTCGAGCTCCTCGGCGATGAGCATCGCGAGGCCGGTCCAGATGCCCTGGCCCATCTCGGAGTGCGCGATCAGCACGGTCACCGAGTCATCGGTGCCGATCCTGAGGAAGGCGTTGGCCGGCGGCAGGGGCGGGGCGGCGGGCTTGGCGGCGGGCGCGGCGCGTACGACGCGCGGCACGTGAAACGCGATGATGAGCCCAGCGGTCGACAGCGCGCTGGTTCGCAAGAGCTCGCGGCGAGTGATCGTCACTTGGCACCTCCGCGCGAGAGCTTCGCGGCAAGATGAACAGCTTCACGGATCCGCTGGTACGTCCCACATCGGCAGATGTTGCCCGACAGCGCGGCGTCGATGTCCGCGTCGCTCGGATCGGGCTTCTGCGCGAGCAGCGCCACCGTGGTCATGATCTGTCCCGACTGGCAGTAGCCGCACTGCACGACATCGGTCTCGGCCCACGCGCGCTGCACCGGATGAGAGCCATCGGGCGACAGCCCTTCGATCGTGCGGACCTTGCGGGTACCGACCGTCGAGACCGGCGTGACGCATGACCGCACCGGCTGGCCGTCGATGTGGACGGTGCACGCGCCGCACTGGGCCATGCCGCAGCCGAACTTGGTCCCGGTGAAACCGAGCACGTCGCGGAGCACCCACAGGAGGGGCATCTCCGGACTGGCGTCGACGTCGCGAACTGTACCGTTGATGTCGAGCTTCATGGGGTTACCTTTTCGTGTCGCGTACGTTCCGCCGATCGGCCGAGCGGGTCAAGCGCCTCGTGCCTGGCAGATCGGGGGGCCCATGTGCGCTTCCGTGAAACGTGACTGATGGATGGGTGATTGGTCCAACCCGCTGGCGCTAATTCCGGCTCACGCCTCGACCCCGAGCAGCCGGTGCGCCGTGGCGGGGTCACGGCGGAACGCCGGGGTCTCGCTGCGGTGCACGATGGTGCCCCTGGCCATCACCGCGATCTCGTCGGCGACGCCGAACGCCAGGTGCAGATCCTGTTCGACGAGGAGGACGGTCACGCCGCCCTGGGCCATCGCCTTGATCAGGCCGCCGATCTGATCCACTACCAGCGGCGCCAGGCCCTCGGAGGGTTCGTCGAGCAGGACTACCTGCGGCCGGGTGACGAGCGCGCGCGCGATGGCCAGCATCTGCTGCTCGCCGCCCGAGAGCTGACCGGCGAGCTGCCGGCGGCGCTCGGCGAGGCGCGGCAGGAGCTCGTACAGCTCGGCGGCGCTGGACCGGCGGATCGCCTCGCGCGCCGGGCGTACCGGGCGTACATGCCGGCCGGCGAGGTCGAGGTGCTCCTCGACCGTGAGCGTCGGCCAGATCCGCCGGCCCTGCGGGACCAGGCCCACGCCGGCGCGCGCGATCTCGTCGGTCCGGCGGCCGGTCAGATCATCACCGGCGAGGCGCACCGTGCCGCCCGTCGGGCGCAGGAGGCCCATGAGGGTCATCACCAGCGTGGTCTTGCCGGCCCCGTTGCGACCGAGCAAGGCCAGGATCCGGCCGCGCTCGAGCGCGAGGTCGACGCCGTGCAGCACGGTGCCTTCCTGGTAGCCCGCGCGCAGGCCCCGGACCTCGAGGAACGCGGCGCGGGGCCCTTTGCGGGGGCCTTCCGGCTCGCGCTCGCCCAGTGCCGGCGTCGGGGCCGCGCCGTCGGGCGGTTGCTCCTCTCCCGTGACACCCGGCATGGGGGCCGCGCCGTCGGGCGGCCGGGCTGCCTTCGCCGTGCCGCCGGACAGGAACAGCTCGGCGCGCCGGCCGCTGCCGAGGTAGGCCGCCTGCACCTCGGCGCTGTCCTGCACCTCCTGCGGGGCGCCCGACAGCAGCACCTTGCCCAGGTAAAGCACGGTGACGCGGGTGGCCAGGCGGAACACGAGGTCGAGATCGTGCTCGACGAACAGCAAGGTGAGCTCGGCGGGGAGCTGCGTGATGAGCTCGGCGAACCGCGCGGTCTCGGCGGGAGACATCCCGGCGGCGGGCTCGTCGAGCAAGAGCACGCGCGGCGCGGTGGCCAGGGCGACCGCGAGCTCCAGCTGGCGGCCCTCTCCGTGCGACAGGGCCGCCACGGGCATGCCGCGGCGATCGAGCAGGCCCACCCGGGCGAGCAGCTGGTCGACATGCTGGTCCAGCGCCGGGCTCGGGCCGGGGACCGGCGACCACGGCCGGCCCAGCGTGCGGCGGGCGGCGAGCGCGACGTTGTCCGCCACGGTCATCGAGAGGAACAGGCTCGCGTGCTGGAAGGTCTGGCCGATCCCGAGGCGGGCGCGCCGCGCGTCCGACATGCGGGTCACGTCGCGGCCGTCGAGCCAGACCCGCCCGGCGCTGGGGCGCAGGCCACCGGCGAGCAGCTGGAACAGCGTGCTCTTGCCTGCGCCGTTGGGCCCGATCAACGCGTGGCGGGCGCCGGCCGGCAGCGCCAGATCGACGCCATCGACCGCACGCAGGGCCCCGAACACGCGCCCGAGGCCGGTGCACGACAGCACCGGGGTGATCGCCGGTGGCGCGGCCTGGCTCATCAGGTGCCGACTCCGCGGCGCAGGCGAGCCAGGCCACCGGGCACGAGGAAGACCATGGCGACGAACACCAGCCCGAGCACCAGCGAGCCGTGGCCGCCGAGGCTGGGGCCCAGGACGTCGCGGAGCACCACCACGACGGCGGCGCCGAGGCAGGGGCCCCACGGCGTGGCCTCGCCGCCGATGATCACCGCCAGGAGCACGGGCGCCGAGGTCGCGAAGCCCAGATCGGCGGGGGTGACCAGGCGCTGCTGCGCCGCGAGCAGGCCGCCCGCGAGGCCGGCGAGGGCGCCCGCGATCACGAACACCGCCAGCTTGTAGAGGTACGTGCGGTACCCCAGGGCGCGCATCCGCGCCTCGTTGTCGCGGATCCCGCGCAGGGCGGCGCCGAACGGTGATGCCACGATGCCGCGGATGACGGCCATCCCGGCGATGAACACGGCCAGCACGTACCAGGACAACCAGCGGACATCGGCCAGCACGGCGCCGGCGAGGTGGGGCGCGGGGATCCCGTAGAGGCCGTCGGAGCCGCCGGTCACGCCGTGCCAGCTCTGCGCCAGCTGCTCGACGATCTCGCCGAGCGCCAGGGTCAGCATCAGGAAGAACACCCCGCGCGCGCGCACCGCCACGCTGCCGGCGACCCCGGCGACGAGCGCGCTCACCGCGACCGCCGCGGCGAGCGTCACCGGCCCGCTCGGCGTCGCATGAACCGCGACCCAGCCGGCGGCGTAGGCGCCCGCGCCGAAGTACGCGCCGTGACCCAGCGACGCGAGGCCGGTGATGCCGGCCAGGAGATCCAGGCTGGCGGCCAGGAGCGCGAACACCAGGATCCGGGTCAGCACAGTCGTGGCGTACGTGCCCAGGGCCAGCGGCGCGGCGGCGAGCACCACGATCATCGCGAGCGGCACCAGGCGGCCCCAGGGAGCGAGCCGGTTCATGACCGCGCGCCGGTGGCAGCGCCGAACAGGCCGCGGGGACGCACCACCAGCACCACCGCGAGCGCGCCGAACAGCACGAACGAGGCGAGGTTCGACAGCAAGGCCCGGCCGAGCGATTCGATCTCGCCGATCACCAGCGCGCCGACCAGCGCGCCCCGCACCGAGCCAAGGCCGCCGATCACCACCACCACGAGCGCCAGGATCAGCACCGTCCCGTCGAGCCCCGGCCGCGCGCCGTACACCGGTGCGCCGAGCACGCCGGCCGTGGTGGCCAGGAGCGACCCGACGGCGAACACGACCAGCTTCACCTTGCGATCGTCGACGCCGGCGGACAGCACCATGTGGCGGTCGGCCACCGTGGCGCGGACCAGCGCGCCCAGCGGCGTGCGCTCGACCACGAGGTGAACGACGGCCGCGAGCCCGGCGCCGAGCCCGATCAGCGCCAGCCGGTAGACCGGGTACGCCTTGCCGAACACGAGCACGCTGCCGTCGAGGCCGGCCGGCGGGTTGATGGTGTGGACGTCGTTCCCGAACACCGCCGACAGGGCATCACCGGCGATCAACGCCAGCCCGAGGGTGAGCAGCGCCTGGTCCAGGTGGGAGCGGCGCGCCAGCCGCTCGATCACGAGCGCGAGCCCGGTGCCCGCGAGCGCGCCGATGGCGCCGGCGATCGCCAGGGCGCCGAGGAACCCCGGCCAGGACGGGGCCTCACCGGCGATCCACCAGGCGACGTAGGCGCCGGTCAGGAACAGCACGCCGTGCGCCAGGTTGAGCACGTCCATCATGCCGAAGATCAGCGACAGCCCGACCGCGAGGATGAACAGCAGCGAGCCGATCGCCAGGCCGTTGAGCAGGCTGATTCCGTGCGTGTCGAGCCAGGCGGGCATGAGTCCGGGTAGCGCCGCGTCAGGGCAGCGGCGAGAACTCGCCCAGATCGGCGAGTACGGCGTTGACGTAGCCGGTGTCGCGCTTCTCGACCTTGCGCAGGTAGAACTTCTGCTTGGGCGACTGGTTCTCGAAGCTCCACGGGCCGCGCGGGCTGTCGTCGATCGTTCCGATCGCCCCCATGGCCTTGGCCAGGCTGTCCCCGTCGAGCGCCGTCGCGGTGGCCAGCGCGCGGCCGAGCACGTTGGCGGCGTCCCACGTCTGCACCGAGTACACCGAAGGCGCCGCGTTGAACTTGGCCCGCCACGCGGCGACGAACTCCTTGTTGGCGGGCGTGTCGAGCTCGGTGCTGTAGTGGAGATCGGTCTGGATGCCGATCGCCGCGTCGCCCTGCGCGGTCATCACGCTGGCCTCGGTGAGGAAGCCCGTGCCGTAGAGCGGGATCTGCGTCGCCAGCCCGAACTGCGCGTACTGCTTGACGAACGCGACGGCCTCGGCGCCGGCGAAGAAGCAGAACGTGGCCCTGGCGCCCGACGCCTGGATGCCGGTGAGGAACGGCTGGTAGTCCTGGGTCTTGGCGAACGCCGGCTTGGCCTCGCCGGCCATCTTGCCGCCGCCGGCTTCGAAGGTGGCCTTGAAGCCGCGGATCACCTCCTCGCCGGCCTTGTAGTCGGGCGCGATCACGTAGACCGGACCCGCGTCGGGGTGGCCCGCGAGGTGCTTGCCCATCGCGGCGGCGATCTGGGCATTGGTGAACGAGGTGCGCCAGACGTACGGGTTCTTGCCCCCCGTGAGCGCGCCCGCGCCGGCGTTACCGACGATGAGCAGCTTCTTGGCCTCGGCGACGATGCTCTGCGCGCCGAGCGCCACCGGCGAGGCCGCGATGCCGACGATGACATCGACCTGGTCGTTCTGGACGAGCTTCTGGACCGCGGGCACGCCGGTCTGCGGGGTCTCTCCTTCGTCGGCGATCACCGTGGTGACCTCGAACTTGCCGAGCCGGCCGCCGTGGCGCTCGAGCCAGAGCTCCCAGCCGTGCTGCATGTCCGTGCCGACGGTGGCATACACGCCCGATTGCGGCACGACCAGGCCGACCTTGATGCGCTTGCCGCCGGCCTGGTCGCCGTGGCTTCGGCACCCCGCCATCGCGGCGAGCGCGCCGGCTACGCCCATGGCGCTCAGGAGGCGCCGCCGAGTGATCCGCGCATTGCTCATGTCTCGTCCTTCCAGTCAACGGGCCAAGCGTCAGCGTCGAGTTCGACCTCGACGAGGACCGCCAGCATACTTGTCGGGGTCCGCGCTGGGTGTCAAGGCGAATCCCCGAATCCCGGCCATGGAATAGGCAATCACCGATCGCCGAACGGCGAGCTGCAGTGTTCGTACGAGGTGGCGGTTCAGGGCGTCGTCGTCGTCGTCGCCGATTTGGCGAGCGCGACGGCGGGAGGCTTGTTACAGTGCATCATCATGGGCCGGCTGGAGGACATCATCGCGCGCAACCAGCGGCCGAACCGGCCGCGCGAACGGCTCGTGGTGAGCCTGAGCTTCGGCGCGATCGTGCTCTTGATCCTCGGGCTCACGGTGTTCACCAGTCTCGGACTGCCCCCCGGCTCCCCCCGGGCTGACCAGGCAGCCCCGGCACCTGCGGCGCCTCCCCGGGCGCACCCCGGCAGGCACCTCCATGGGGTCCTCCTGCGCGCGCCCACGCCGCGATAGGCCAGCCTGAAGGATCGGTCTTGTTCGCCGCCGCGGTGGATGCCCCGGGCTACGCGGCGCTCGGCGAGCCCAGGGCGTGGCGGATCCAGTCGAGCAGCTGCACCGGCGTGAACGGCTTCTGCAGCACCGTCCCGAGATCCGGGTTGCGGCCGCCCGGCAGCGGGCGATTCGGGTATCCCGACATGTAGATGATCCGCGTGCGGGGCGCGTCGATCGCGAGGTTGCGCGCCAGCTCGGCGCCGCCCAGCTTGGGCATGACGACGTCGCTCAGCACCAGATCGATCTCGCCGGGGTTGGCGCGGCACGCGCAGAGCGCCTCGATGCCGTCGCACGCTTCGATGACGCGGAGCCCGGCCTGTTCGAGGATGTCGCGGATCACCGTGCGCACCTGCTGGTCATCCTCGACCAGGACGATCGTGCCCGCGATCGGGGTGGTCAGCTCGTCGGGCGTGGCCGGCGGCGCAGCCGTCGCCCCGGCGGGCGGGGCGGTCGTCGAGGGCAGCCAGATCGCGAACGTGGTGCCCCGGCCGAGCTCGCTCGTGACGTGGATCCGGCCGCGCGATCGGGTGACGATGGCGTAGACCGTGGCTAGGCCCAGCCCGGTTCCCACGCCGACCTCCTTGGTCGTGAAGAACGGCTCGAAGATGCGCTCGCGGGTGGTCTCGTTCATGCCCTCGCCGGTATCGGTCACGGTCAAGAGCACCTCGTCGCCTCCCGGGACGTTGCTCGCGGCGATCGTCACCGTGCCACCGCCCGGCATCGCGTCGCGCGCGTTGACCACCAGGTTCATGACCACCTGCTCGATCTCCGAGCTTCGCCCGAGCACCGCGTGCAGGTCGGGGGCGATCGAGGTCACGACCTTGAGGTTCTCGCCCATCAGGGGGGCGAGCATCGCGGTCGTGTGGTCGATCTGCGCCCCGAGATCGAGCGCGACCGGTTGCTCCTGGTCGTCGCGGCCGAACGCGAGCAGCTGGCGGGTCATCCGTGCGGCCCGCTCGGCCGAGGCCTGGATCAACGACGCGTGGTGATACGAGCGCTCGTTGGAGGGGAGCTCGGAGATCAGCGACCGGCAGTTGCTGAGGATCGCCATGAGCACGTTGTTGAAGTCGTGGGCGATCCCGCCGGCGAGCTGGCCGATCGCGTCCATCTTCTCCGAGCGCCGTAGCTGTTGCTCCAGGCGACGGCGCTGTTGCTCCGCGGCGTGCTTGTACAGCGCCATCTCGATCACGATGCGCAGCTCGCGGTCCTGGGCCGGCTTGACGATGTAGCCGAACGCCTCGGTGACGCTGGCGGCCCGCAGCGTGGCGTCGTCGACCGCCGCGGTCAGGAACACGACCGGGAGCTGCAGGTGCGCGCGGATGTGGTCGGCGGCCGCGATGCCGTCCATCTCGCCCTCGAGGCGGATGTCCATCAACACCAGGTCGGGCCGCTCGCGCTCGGCGAGCACGAGCGCCTCCTCGCCCGACGGCGTCACCCCGGCGATCACGAAGCCCATCCGGGTGAGCCGCAGCGCGAGGTCGCGCGCGATCACGCGGCCATCCTCGACGATCAAGATCCGGTGAGCCGTCGTCATGGCGCGCTCCTGGGCCCCGTTGCGGTAGGCCTCACGCATGATCGGGGCCACACCAGAGCTGAACTCATGCTCCATCCGTTCATAGTGCCTCAAGAAACCAAGAGCGGTCTCGAAGCAACTTCACCATGGCCGATCTTCTCGGTGATGCGATCTTCGAGCCTGTTTATCGATAACGATAGCCCGACATCACGCTGTAAGCAGCGGGCAAGTGGTGATGCGAGCTCGTAACGCTGCGGTTTTTTCCGATCAGGAGATCTTAGCGTGAGGAACAGCTGTCTCGACCCTTGAACTGCCAGGTGATGTCGTCGCATATGATCGGCGTCGGTGTGGGTGGGCTCCGGCGCGCGGGTGCAGAAGGGACTTGGCGCTGCGCGGCGGCTCGAGCTCGGATCACGGCGCGAGGATCGCTTCGATCGCGTGCGTACGAGCGGGCGGGCGGGGTCGATCCGGCGGGGCTGCGCGTCACGAGCCGCGTGATACGGTCGCCGCCCTATGGACCGGATCGAGCTCCTGAAAGCTATCCCGTTGTTCGAGTCGCTCGAGAACGACGACCTTCACGCGCTCGCGCACAAGCTCCGCGACGTGAGCGTCGAGACCGGTCACCCCGTGTTCGCGCAGGGCGACGAGGGCGACGCGATGTACGTGATCGAGGACGGCGCCGTCGATATCGTCGCCGGCTCCGGCAAGCAGAAGGTCATCCTGAGATCCTTGTTCAAGCAGCAGTACTTCGGGGAGCTATCGCTGCTCGACGGCGCGCCCCGGTCGGCGACCGCGGTGGCGAACCGCGAGACCCACCTGCTCGCGCTCGAACGCGACGACTTCGTCACGTTCATCAAGAGCCGGCCCGACGCGGCGCTCTCGATCATGCACGAGGTCGGCGAGCGGATGCGCGCGACCAACGAGCTGATGACCCAGACCGTGTCGATCAACGTGCTCGAGGAGGAGGACCGCAAGCTCACGATGGGCGAGCGGGTCGCCGACATGGTGGCCGCGTTCGGCGGGAGCTGGCCGTTCATCTTCATCTTCGCCGGCTTCATGGTGGTGTGGATGGTGTGGAACTCGGTCCTGCACGAGCCGCTCGCGTTCGACCCGCTGCCGTTCATGTTCCTGAACCTGTTCCTGTCGACGCTCGCCGCGCTGCAGGCGCCGATCATCATGATGAGCCAGAACCGGCAATCGACGAAGGACAAGGCCCTCGCGGTCAACGACTTCCAGGTCAACCTCAAGAACGAGATGTCGATCGACAAGATCCTGCGCAGCCAGGCCGAGGTGGTGCAGCGGCTGACCGCGCTCGAGCAGCGGTTCGCCGCGGCGCGCAGCAGCGTGCTCGACGTCGCGAAGTCGTAGCCGGTGCCACGCACGCTCCAGCAGCGGATCGCCGAGCTACGCGCGCTCGATCCGGGCGCGCCGTCGTCGCTCGCCAAGCTCCGCGGGGCGGTTGCGTCGACCACGGGCCCGCTCGTCGCGGCCGCCGCGAGCCTGGTCGAGGAGCACCGCCTCGAGCCCTTGGTGCCCGAGCTGGGGCCGGCGTTCGAGCGGCTGTGCGAGGAGCCGGTGAAGCGCGATCCGGGGTGCCGCGGCAAGCTGGCGGTCGCCCGGGCGCTCCACGCGCTCGACCACTGGGATGATCGCGTGTTCGTCGCGGGCCTCTCCTATGTGCAGCGGGAAGGCTGGGGCGGCGAGGATACCGCCGCCGAGCTGCGCGGCGTGTGCGGCCTCGCGCACGCGCACTTCGCGCGCGGCGATGCGCTCGACGTGCTGGCCGGGTTGCTCGCCGACCGCGAGCGGACCACGCGGCTCGCCGCGGCGCAGGCGCTGGGAGATGCCGGGCGCGCCGACGCCACCGCGCTCTTGCGGTTCAAGGTGCTGATCGGCGACGAGGAGCCGGCCGTGCTCGCGGCGTGCCTCGAGTCGCTGTTCGCGCTCGCGCGCGACGCGTCGTACGACTTCGTCGTGCGGCTGCTCGCCGCGCACGATGAGCGGGCCGAGGTCGCCGCGCTCGCCCTCGGCGGTGGGCGGTTCGCCGCCGCGGCAGACGAGCTCACCGGGTGGTGTATCGGCTGCGCCCCCGAGCAGCGGCACCGCATCGGCTACCTCGCGCTCGCGCTCCTGCGCACCGAGGCGGCGACCGCGTACCTGCTCGAGGCGATCAGCACGCACGGCCGGCTCGACGCCGTCGCCGCGGCCCGCGCGCTCGCCACCTTCAAGGACGACGCGACCGTGGCCCTGCAGGTCCAGGCCGCCGCGAAGCTGCAGAAGGACGCCGCGGCGCGCCGCGAGATCGCCGAGCTGTTCGACTGATCGAGCCGCCGCCGGTTACCCGACGTCGGGCGCACCGGTTCGCCGGAGCTCGCGCTGCAATCCAGCTCCTCGGCTCGGCGTCCCCGCTCACCGGCTCGGCGTCGATCCCGACTCGGCGGTCTCGGGGGTGCGCACCGGCCCGGTCGCGGGGTCGGCCACGGACCTGGTCACGGGTGCGCTCGCGGGGTCGGTCGCGGGATCGACGGCGTACTTCGTGGGGCCGGTCGCGGGATCGACGACGGACCTGGTGGGGCCGGTCCCGGGATCGACCACGGGGGTGGTCGCACGCTCGGCGAGGTGCTTGTTGTTCTCGAGCCAGCGGTTCATGTCGGCTGCGACCATCGCCGGCACGTGTTTGAGATCGCCGGTGAGCAGCTGGTTTATCGCACTGAGCGCGACCTCGATGTCGGAGCGCGTCCGGACGTCGCCGGCAGGCAGCGCCGCGAGCGCGGCCTCGAGCTCGCGCTTGCGAGTGAGGACGCGGGTGACGATCGGCTGGCCGGCGGTCGCGTCGACGCTGTTGACTTGACGCGGCGCCGCGCAGTCCTTGGCGCCGGGCTTGGCGATCGGCGGCATCTTCGACCATTCCCTCATGATCTGATCGGCGGTTCGATCGACGTGGACCTTGTCATCCACGGAGTCCACCCACGTCAGCGGGATGTAGTGGTGCTGGCCTTCGCTGTCCTTGGCGAGCTTGATGATGTCCGTGCCTTCCAGGTGATCGACGACGGCGATCTGGCCGTTGTCCGAACCCACGACGGGCATGTGTTGCTTGATGAGGCTCTTGGCGTTAATTGAATCGAGCATGCCGGTCCTTTACGCATCAGGCGTGCCGTCGAGGGTTCTGGGGAGCGCGCGGGTAAGCTCGTGAGAAGTGGTACGCGCAAGGCGGCGGGACCAGGCGAGATTCGCCCACCGGGCGATGGCGCGCACCCTGGCTCACGCCCGCGTCATGCGTCCGCGGTCACCGGAACACGAGCGCGGCCATCAGGATCAGGTTGGCGACGAACAGGACCAGCGCGGTCGGCCACTGCGCGCGGATCACGCCGTACTCGTCGCGAAGCTCGAGCAAGACCGCCGGTACGATGTTGAAGTTCGCCGCCATCGGCGTCAGCAGGGTGCCGCAGTAGCCGGTCAGCATGCCGATCGAACCAAGCGCCGCCGGATCGGCCCCGTGGCGGGTGATCAAGAGCGGCAGGCCGATCCCGCCCATCATCACCGGGAACGCGGCGAACGCGTTGCCCATGATCATCGTGAACACGACCATGCCGAGCGCAAACGCCAGCAGGCAGGCGAGCCGGCTATCGGTCGGGATCATCGCGCTGACCACCGTCGCGATCGCATGGCCGACGCCCGTCTTGTCGAACACGGTGCCCAGCGTCGCGAGCATCATCGGCAACACCGCGGCCCAGCCGATCGTGTCGAGTAACCGCCGGCCTTCGCCGAGGCCATGGATCGGCCGCGCGCGGGTGACGATCAGCGCGACGATCAGCGCGACCATCGCGGCGACGCCGAGCGAGATCAGCGCGAGCTGCGACGGCTCGATCAGCGCCACGTCGCCCCACCGCAGGTAGCTCGCCCCGAGCACGAGCGCGATCGTGAGCGCGGGGATCGCCAGCGCGGGACCGAACAACCGGTTACCGAGCCGCGCGGCCGAGGCTTCGCGCGCGGTCACGGCCTCGCCGTCGTCGGCCGGGGCGCGCGCCCGCATGCGCGAGGCAACCAGCGCGATCGCGATGACGGCGATGCCCATCGCCCGCGCCGGCCAGTGAGCGCCCGCCTTGGTCGCGGCGACGATCGCATCGCCGAACAGGAACGGCGTGGCGAGCAGCGCCCAGAACGCGGCGACGGACCACCGGCGGTCGCGCGCGTCGAGCACGGCGGTGCCGGCGAACAGCGCGCCGACGAGCAGGAAGATGTGCGACAGCGTCAACATGGGCGCGGCGCTTACCGGCCCTCCCCGGGCGGCACGGCGGCGGGCCGCCGCGCGCGTGCGAGCCGGCGTTCGAGGCGAAGCTGGAAGATCGCGATGCGCACGGCGTGGATCATGAACGCGGAGACCGCGGTCGGCAGCGCCCACAGCGAGATCGAGAGCGGCGTGAGGTGGATCGCGTGGCCGTCGTAGAACGACTGGATCAGCAGCACGGCGCCGAACGCGAGGAACACGTCCTCACCGAAGAACCGGCCGACGTTATCGGTGGCCGCGGCGAGCGCGTGCACCCGCTCGCGCTCCTCCTCGTCGAGCGTCCCGAGCGCCCGGGTCGCGGTCGCTTCGCTCATCGGCGCCAGGAGCGGCCGCACGGTCTGCGCGTGCCCCGCGATGTCGATGAGGCCGACCATGCAGAGCAGCTGGCGAAGCGCGAGATAGGCGATCAGCAAGCGGGACAGCGTCAGCCGCGCGAACCCGAGGATCCAGGCCCGCGCGTGCTCGCGCAGCCCGGCGCGCTCGAGGACGCCGATCACCGGCAAGGTCAGCGTGAACAGCAGCAGCTTGCGGTTATCGACGAACGAGGTGCCGAGCAGCTCCAGGAGCTCGCCCAGCGATTTGCCGGCCGCCACGCCGCTGACCAGTCCGGAGATCACGACGACCAGGACGGGGTTCTGCTTGAGCGCGAAGCCGGCGACGACGACCGCGACCCCGAGCAGCGGCCAGTACGCGGTCATGCGACTCGCGCCCAGCGGTCCCGGCGCGTCACGCGCATCGACCCGCCGTGGAGGTCGCGCCGGCGAGTTCGACAGGCAGTCGCGGTGGGGCGCGGGTGCAACATCGCGCGCACGATAGCGCGCTTTGTGCGTGTGGCGCGACCCGGGCGCACACCTGCCGGCGCCGTACCCTGGCGGGCGGCGGGCGCCACGCATCCCGCGCGGCCGCCTGGTCGCGGCGATCTCCCCGATCGTTCGTTGGCTCTCACCCATCTTGAGGCTACCGTTTGCTGATGCCACTGGCCGACAAGGCCGCGCGCGGCGCGTTGTGGACCGTGGTCTCGAGCATGGGCGGGCGCGTGATCGGCGTGCTCGGCACGCTCGTGATGACGCGGTTCCTGTATCCCCAGGAGATCGGCGAGGTAAACGACGCGGTCGTCATCGCGATGACGGCGAACTGGCTGACGATCTGGGGGTTTGGCCAGTACGCGGTGGTCAAGGGGCGCGGCAAGGACGAGGTCGAGGTGACCTGGCACGCGACCGTGGCGTACGCGGTGCTCGGCACGATCTCGCTCGGCCTGGTCGTGATGTTCGGTGGCCGGCTGACGCCGTTCTTCCACGCGCCGCGGGCCGCGGCCTACCTCCCCGGGATGGCGCTCGCCTTCTTCATCCGCCGGTTCGGCGTGATCCCCGAGCGTGTCCTGACCCGCCGGATGAAGTTTGGCCCGTCGGGGATGGCGAGCCTCGCCGGAGAGCTGGCGTACACCGTCGTCGCGCTGGCGCTGGCGGCGCAGGGGTACGGCGGCTGGTCGATCGTGATCGCCAACATCGTGCAGTCGAGCGTCGCGGTGGTCATCCTCGTCCGGGCCGCCGGCTTCGCGAGCTGGGCCACGCCGAGCAAGCTGCGCTGGGCGCGGATCAAGGACATGCTCGCGTTCGGCGTGCCGCTCGGCGTGCAGGGGATCGCGCACAATGCCTCGCGGTACTGGGACAACCTCGCGATCTCTCACTTCTTCGGTCCGGCGTGGACCGGCCGGTACAACATGGCCTACAACCTCGCCGACATCCCGGCGATCCAGGTCGGCGAGCAGATCGCGCTGGTGCTCATGCCGTCGATGGCCGAGCTGCCCCCCGAGCGCCGCCCGCATGCCCTCGAGCGCGCGAGCGCCCTGTTGTCGCTGGTCATCTTTCCGCTCGCCGTCGGGCTCGGGCTCGTCGCGCATCCGCTGATCGCGCTGATCCTGCCGGCCAACGACTGGCAAGCGGTCGCGCCGCTGCTCACGATCCTGGCCTGCCTGTCGATCTTCCGTCCGATCACCTGGGTCCTGTCGGCGTACCTTGAGGCCGAGTCGAAGACCAACCGCCTCATGTTCCTCGAGATCGCCAAGGTCGTGCTCCTGATCGGCGGGATCGCCGTGCTGCGGCCGTACGGCGTGCAGCTCGCGAGCGGCGCGGTCGGCCTCGCGTTCGGCGCCACCGCGGTCGCGGGCGTCGTGCTCGTCATGCGCGAAGGGCCGTCGCCGCGGCGGTTGCTCGCCGGGTTCCTTCAGCCGCTCGCCGCGTGCGGCGTCATGAGCGCCGCCGTGTGGGGGATGCGCGGCGCGCTCGAGCTCGCCGGGCTGAACCATCCGGCGGTGCAGCTCTGCGCGATGGTCATGACCGGTGCGGTGGTCTATGCGGGCGCGGCGTTCGTGCTGTGCCGCGCGACCGCGCTCGATCTCATCGATCTGATGAAGCGGGCGCTGCGTCGCTCGGGGCCGGACCGACGCGCGATCACGCCCTGACCCACGAACAATCCTCGTAGGGGGGCTTCCCCGCACGGTCTTCCCCAGGTTCGTGTCGGGGCTTCCCGCCGTAGGGGCTCCCCGGTCACGCCGGCGCCTCGGGGAACGAGGGGAACTCGCGGCGCAGCACGTCCTCGCTGAGCGCGCGGAACGTGCGCTCTGGATCGAGGAGCTGGTCGCACTTCCGGCGCCACCTGGCCTCGAAGTCGATGCGGTGTCGCTCGGCGTAGGCCATCCAGATGTCGTCAATGACGGGCTTCACCGTGACCTCGACGTGGTGTGTGAAGTCATCGAGGTAGGAGTCGCGATCGAGCCGGAGCATACTGATCGTCTCGCGGCCACGCTCGGTGATCCCGAATGGCGCCCACCGCCCCGGCGGTAACGGGCGAAACTGGATGTGCAGACGCGGATCATTGGCCGTCGGATCCACGAGCAGCGGCTGCTCGCCACCGGGCGGCAGCGCGGGATACGCGAGCGGGATCGAGCTGGCTGCGAGCGGGAACTGGTCGAGCTTTCCGCCGCTGCGGTTGCACGCCGAGCAGGCAAAGAGCAGGTTGTCCCAGGTCCAGGCCAACCACCAATAGCGCGAGAACGGGCGGTAGTGCTCGACGTCGTTGTGATCGGGGACGGTGCGCCGCTCGCAGTAGCAGCACTTGTGGCGCTGCATGCGGACCAAGTCGTGCTTGACCGACTGGTACGCCGCCGTGTGGGCCTTGGTGCGTTCGGGCTGCGCCGGTCCGACGGTCGCGAGCTGGGCCGCACGCTGGCCCGGCAATTCCTCGGGCTCCTGGGCGTGCGCGATCTTGATCACGACGCGGTCTTGCGCGCGACAGGCTCGTACTCGACGGTGATTTCCTGCGCGCGCAGCTCCTGGAGCAGCTTGCGCACCAGCGCATCGTCGGCGTCGCTGCGATAGGGGTCGCTCGCCAATTCGAGGTAGCGGCGCAGGCTCTCGCTGAGCGGCGACGCGCGGTCGACGCCGAAGAACCGGCGGTTGAGCTCGCTGCCTGTGAGCAGCATGGGCGACACCTCGCCGGATCGCGCGATGATGTCGCTGCTGGCTTCGTCTTGCTCGAGCCTCCAGACCTCGTCGGCGCGGCAGCCGGCGAGCACGAGCGGCGAGTGGGTCGTGACGATGAATTGCATGCGCGGGAACGTGGCCTTGAGGCCAGCGACGATCTCGGTTTGCCAGGTCGGGTGGAGGTGCAGATCCAGCTCGTCGACCAGCACGATGCCCTCCATGTCGTCGAGCGCGATCTCATCGCCGGCCTCGAGCCAGACGTTGCCGATGATGTCGGCGACCAGCGAGATGACGGCCTGGTAGCCCTGCGACAGCCAGATCGCGGGGAGCATCAGTTCGTCACCGCCGACCAGGACGCCGAACCGGTGCGATTCGATCAAGCTGCGCTGGTTGCGCGCGCCACCCTGGCCGCGTAGCTCGATGTTGCGCAGCCGGGGCGTGTGCATACGGTCGACGAGCGCCGTCCGCAGGCACCTGGCGAACGCGCGGGCCCGGTCGTCGCCGAACATCGCGGCGAGCTGGTCACTGAACGCGGTGCCGGAGGGCAGGTGGCGCGGGTCGCGGCCGAGCCGCGAGCTCGGGGCCTGGGTGCGAGGGTGGCATCGGCGACGAAGGCGACCTGGGCGAGCGGCTGCGGGCTTGCCCCCTGCCCGGGGACGGCCACGCGAAGAAGCCGTCGCACGAGGAGCCGCGATCACGGTATCATTCGGTCATGAGTGCGCGCGACACGACGCCGGACGCCGCCGCAGTTCAGACGGCGATCTATCGTCGCATGGGCGCGGGGCGGCGTTGCGAGCTGGCGGCGCGAATGTCGGCGGATGCGCGTGCGATCACGATGGATGGCATTCGCCACCGCCATCCCGAGTACGACGAACACCAGGCAAGGTGGGCGCTGTTCCGTTTGCTCGTCGGAGACGAGCTGTTCCGGCGGGTCTGGCCGCACGCGCCGATCGTCGCGCCCTGAAGGTAGGTGATCCGTGTTCGACGATGCCCCCCACGCGTTGCTGCGCACGATCACCGCAGCGCTCACGACCGTCGAGATTCCTCACATGGTTGTCGGGTCGTTCGCGAGCACGTTTCATGGCGAGCCACGCACGACGCGAGACCTCGACCTCGTCATCGATCCGAGCCACGAGCAGCTGGACCGGCTCCTCGAAGCGCTCGATCCCGAGCTGTACTACGTCGATCCAGACGTTGCGCGCGACGCGCTGAGGCGGCGCTCGATGTTCAACGTCATCGAGATGGCCACGGCGTGGAAGGTGGATCTCGTGATCCGCAAGGCGCGTGCGTTCTCGATCGAAGAGCTCCGTCGCCGCGCCGTCGTCGTGATGTTCGGAACCGAGGTGGCGACCGCGACCGCCGAGGACACCGTGGTCGCGAAGCTCGAGTGGGCGAAGCAAGGCGCGTCAGATCGCCAGATCGAGGACGTGGCCGGCATCCTGCGGGTTCGCGGCCCGGAGCTCGACGTTGGATACATCGAGCGCTGGGTGGCCGAACTCAGGCTGGTCGAGCAGTGGCAGCGCGCGCGTGCCGCGACCTGAGCGTCGGAGTGCCGGGGCACGCGGTCGGGCCTGATACAGGCCGCATCGGTTGCCCTGATGTGGGGAGCGGTGTCGTCGATCCGCGTGCTGCACCTGCCGGCTGGCAGCGGGCTCGTGGCGTCTCAATCCCCTGATGCGGGGAGTGGTGTCGTTGCTGGTGCTTGACGCGCTCGTGGAGAAGCTCCTCAAAGCGATAGAGTCTCAATCCCGTGATGCGGGGGAGCGGTGTCGTCGCTGTTCTGGCTACCTTGGAACGGTCAGCGCTGGGCGCGAGAGCCGGGTGTGCATCTTTCCTGCTCACGACCACGAGATCGCCAGACGGTACGCAGGGTCGCTCGGCGGGATCACTTGATCGTAGAAGTGGATCGTGCCCAGTTGCCGAAGGTGGTGCGCGAGGAGCACGTCGAGCGCGAGCGGCATCGCCAGGACGAGGTCGATCTCCTTTACCTGAAGGCATGTGCGCCGAACCCAAGAGAACACCCCGAGCGCCTCGTTGAGCACGGCGGTAGCCTCATCCGCGGTGCTGATCCGCTCGGGACACCGCACCAGCACCAGCGGCGGTTCGGGAGACCGAGAAGCGTTCCATGCCCGTGTGGCCGGTTCCTGATCTGCGCGTCGGAGGAACGCCACCGTGAGCTTGGTCGCGCCTGCAAACAGGTTCCCTTCGATTCGGGCGGTTAGGCACGTACCACTACTCGGCGTCCAGTCGTTGGCCCCAACCACGCCGACACCCGTCCAGATCTCGCCACCACGCTCGTTCCCGTTCCATCCCTCGATGACCGTTCCCGTCCCGCGGTCCCACGTGCGCCCCGCGATCACGGCCGCACCGAGCGGCGCCCGGCCCGTGACGCGTAGCGTCTGCACGCCGCGCAGGCAGCGCCGCAGAAACGCAAACCCATCGCGGATCTCCGCCCACTCGGCTTCGGTCGGCGAGAAATCGGTGTTCCCGACCGGATATTGCAGCCGCAGATCCACCGCGGGCAACTGGCGCCACGGTCCGGGCAGGTTCGGTCGCCAGAGCGGATCGCGGTGCCCGAGGTGGAGGACGACATCCTCGGCTTCCGTGGCGCCCGCGGCATGCAGCACCGCGCCAGCGTAGTCAGCCGCAAACGCGGCCCGTGTGGGGTCGAGGTAGATCGTATCGAATCCGTTCCCGCGCTTCCGGAGCGCGGTCTCGAGGATCGGCGGCAACACGAGATCCTTCACCGCATCGAGCGCGATGGGGATGATCCTCCAGCCATCCGGGATCAGCGCCAGTGCCGCCCCGACCTCCTCCATGACCCACTGCGATTTGACTGATGTAGCGCTGAGAAACAGCGACAGGGACCGACACGACGGATCGGCGATAGCCGAGGGAATCAGCTCGCGCAGCGAACCGCCGGCTTGGCCACGGAGGTCCTCGTCATCGATCCATGGCCGCGCGCCATAAGGCGCAACCCGACGGAGAATGTCGTGAACGCGTGGCTTGTCATCGTGGCTGTGGCTGATGAAGGTTCGGATGATTCCCATACGTGCTCCGGCGGTGTGCTCTACCGATCATGGAGTGAAGGGTTCAGCTCGGCGCACAGGGCATCGAGTTGCTCTTTGAGCTTGGGGCTCTTGATCGTGCGCTGGATACGGATCGCGGCTGCGGTTCGATCCTCGTTGGAGAGCGCACGCAGGCGTTCGAGCCACTCGTCTCGGATCCGGGCGAGGAGATCACGTTGCACGACTGTTTCGTCGCGCGCCTTGTCGAGCCACGCGCTGAACTCGGTGCCCGCGGCTGACGGTGGCGGCGCGGGCGCGCGCGCGTCGGTGAGCGTGGCCCGTCCGTAGGCGCTGGTGGTCTTGCCGCCGATGCCGCGCTGGGCCAGCGACTCGCGGAGCAATTGTCCCGCGAGAGCGGTCCAGTCGGATGGTCCTTCGAGCACGACAACGAACTGAGCCTTGGGCTGAATGGTCAGGAACCCGACCGGGTTGGGATCGTCGTGGTCACACGGTTCGCTCTTGCCGCGATCATCGTAGTAGCGCTTCTGGTGAACCGCGAGTGTGTCGGCGGCGAACGGTCGCGTCGACTCAGGCGCGGGTGAGATGACCTCGCGGACTGCTGATGCGACGCCGAGATACAGCGCGTCATGGAAGACGACGTAACCGCGCGTGGCACCGGGTGCGCCGGTGGCGCGATCGTCGTCGGCGTCGGGGGCACCGAAGAGCGCGCGATAGAGTTCGCCTGGACTTCGGGCGATGGCGGTGCCGGCCCAACCGACGCCGCGCCACGGGTCGTGGGCAGCATCGGCGGCCGTCACCGACGGATCGGAGCCGTAGGTGGCGGCGACGTGGTGCGCGAGGGTGCCCTTGAGGGCCGAGCCGGGCACGATGGGGACGCCCCATGTGTGGTGGACCGTAAGGCCGACATCGGTGCCACTCGCGTTGCCGTGGCCGATCAGGAGGCGGGCATCGAGCGTGAGCGTGAACAGGCGCGCGGAGGTGCGCGTGAACGAGGTGATCCATGCGTCGACGTGCGCGCGGTAGTCGGGGACGATCGCGATGGTCGCCAGGTCTGCGAGCCATGAATCCTTGTCATCGTCGGGTACCTTGCCGCCCTGAGCGACCGGCGCCAGGGTCGTGTAGGCGAGGCCGACGTGGTCGCATGCCTTGTAGTCGCCGGCCTTGAGGCTGACGCGATCGCGGATCGAGGCGCGCATCTCAGGGCTCCTTGATCAGAGATTGGACTGCGCGCCGGAGCCAGACGACGAACTGCAACAACTCGCGGGTGACGAGCATGTACGCGGTGAGGTCGAGGCCGCGAGCCCAGGTCGGCAGACCCTGATCTTCGGATGGGCGGGCGTGCATCGGCGCGTGCCGCAGGTGGGTCAGCAAGAGTTCGCCGGCGGCTTTCTCGCGCTCGATGGCAGCCAGCGCTCCGGACAGGCCCATGCGGCGAATGTCGACGCCGACGGCAAGGACGAGGTTCTTGTAGGCCTTCGCGTCGATGGCCTTGGCGGGCTTAAAGACCTCGGCGACGCACTGGTAGGCAATCTCGGCGCGACGCTGATCGCGCAGGAGTCGCGGCGCGGCGACGGGCGCGGGGCTACCCACGGCGACCCCCCTGCCGCGCATCGCCGCGAGGAGACTGAGGCGACGATGAGATCGGCCCGGCGACCTGGTTGGCGGCCGGAGCCGGGACGAGCCGACATCGGCCGCGCCCTACGGAGGCCTTACCGCCAACTTGCAGCAACCGGTCGGTGATGGCGTGCGCCAGGATGTCGGTGTCCTTCATCTTCACCCGGTCGAAGCGGCTGGGCTCGGCGGCGGCGAGCCCGATGAGCACGGACTCGGCGGGAAGGCTCTCTTCGAGCCAGAGTGCACCATCCTTGACGGTGCCGGTGGCGTCGATGCTGACCCGGGCATCGAGCTGGGTCCGGGTCTCCCACAGGAACGTCATGGTCTCATCGTCGACGATCGCGAGGCGCTTCTCGACCAGATCCTTGCCGGGGTAGAGGCGCGTACCGAGCCACGTGGCCCAGTCGGTGGCGAGCGGGTCCTTGGTGGCCGTCAGATCGAGGTCTTCGAGGAGCAGGACGCTGCCGTGCATGCACACCGAGCCACTCCCCACCAGCGCGCCGGTGGCGGCGACCGGGGGGATCGCGAGGCTGCCGCCGAGATCGCGCTGAGCGAACTCGAGCAGGAGCGGGCTGGTTACCCAGGCGAACGTGCCCTTGAAGCTCCGCACCGGCAGCGCCAGGAGCAGAGCGTCCCCGACGACCAGCGCGCCGGCGTGATCGCTGGCGTTGGCGGTGTCGGTACCGAAGACGGCTCGCAAGGTATCGGCCGGGTCCGTCGTGCGATGGCTCTCGCGGAGCACGCCCTTGATCGACGAGCCCGGAACGAACGGGATGCCGGTGGCGCGCTGGCGCGCGATGGGGAGATCGATGACGTCGACCGCGTGGCCGGTGCCGGCGTGGATCGGCGACAGAGCATGGAGCAAGAACGGTTGGGTTTTCATGCGGGCACTCCTGCCGGCGACGGCCGGCGCCAGAACGGCGAGCGATGCGACGCGATACGCGGGCGGCGATCGGTCATGACGGGGACCGGGGCGCTGTGGTCCAGGGTGCGGCGACGATGCGACCGAAGCCATCCTCGGTGCGGCGGCCGAGCGCGGCCAACCACAGGCCGCGCACGTCGGCAGCGGTGAACCCACCCCCGTCAGCACGCTGGAGGAAATAGACCGAACCGGGCGCGACCGCGAGGTCGGTGGCGCGCGGCGCGTTGACCGCCATGTCCCAGCCCGAGATGGCCACGGGCCGCGGCGCGATCGCCGCGCGTAGCACGACCTCGGGTGCGATGCCCGCCAGGTGGCCGCGGTACTCGTCGTCGCACGCGACGAGGCCATCGGGCAGCCAGCCCTGGGCGAAGATCGTCGGCGTGATCACGAGCAGGCGCAGCCCAGGCGAGTCGGCGGCCGACGCCGCGGCGAGCGCCGGCGGCGGAACGAACGCGGTACGCTCGATCGTATCGATCCGGGTCAAGCGGCGGTCGGAGCCGAGGGTCGCCGTGGTCGCAAACTGCGCATCGGGCGACGTGACCTCGGCGGCGATCGCCCACTCGCCGTCGGGCTCGACGGTCTCGACCACGTCGTGTGAGAAGAGCGCGCCGTCGGTGACGGTCTGCGTCGTGGGCACGATGGCGGCGCGCGTGACGCGGCGGCGGGCGGGGCGAGCGACCGCGACCGCGGGTTCCGCGGACACGGAGGAGCCGGCGAGCCACGCGCTCAGCTCGGTCTCGGTCCACCATCGGGGCCTCGGCCCAGGCTTGCCGCGATCGACCGGTGGCGCGATCCACAGGCGTTCGCGGGCTGGGTCATCGTCGCGACCGAGCGTGGCGACCGGGCTCGGCGCGGGGTGGAGATAGCGCACGTGGCTCGGCCGGTTGTCCTCCGTCGGGACGTACTCCACGTCGGTCGGAACCGGCCAGCGACGCTCAAGGGTGCCTGCGCCACGCCTGCGCCACATCGCTAGCGTCCGGCCGAGCTCGATCGACGCCGTCGCAGCGAGCCACCCCTGCCGGCGGATGATCGCCTCGTGGGCACGCCCCCACAGCGTACGGACGGCGCCGCGCACCGTCGAGGGCCACGGCCACTCGAGACCGTGACCGGAGCCGCCGCCAGCGCCGTACCAGCCGCGGCCGTCCTTGCAGAAGAACCCGTCGCGCGGGTAGAGAGCCAGGTGAGCGGTGATCGTCATCAGGCGCGCTCCTCGGGAAGCGGAGGTTCGGGCGTGGGGCTCGGATCGAGCGCGGACGCGATCGGTGTACGGGCGGGATCGGAGGCCCCCAGGGCGTGGGCGATCTGCAGGCGCGCGACCCAGTCGGCGAGCTGAACGTGCAGGTCGACGAAGGTAGCGTCGGGAGCGAGGCGCAGGCCGACCTGCTCGGGTGTGAGCTCGAGCTTCGGACGTTCGGTCGCCTCGGCTGCCCCGGCGTCGGGATCGACGGCCAGCTCAAAAGCATGGGTCGCGCCGCGATGGGTGCGTGCCAGGATGCGCGTGATCTCGCCGCGCAACACCAGCGCCCCTGCGTCGGGCTCGAGCGGCGCGGCGCGGTCCGCCGGCCGCGCGATCGACGGAGCCGCCGGTACGGAGAAGCCGCGCAGTAGGCGCGAAAGCTCGTGGACCTTGGCCATCGGCAGGCGCGCGGGGCGGCCGGCGCCGCCGTCGAGTAGGTCGATGTCGCGGGCCAGTTGGCCGGCCGGGTCGTCATTCCACAGCGCCGACCAAAGGTGATGTCCTCCGGAGCGCAGATCGACCAGTACGGCGAGCGCGTTGCGTCGCTGTTTGGCTGTCTTTTCGGCGTGACCACCGAGGTCGCGGAGGTGGCCCATGCTGTCGAGGACGTGTCCGATGCCGATGCCGACCGAGAGCGTCGGCGCGGCCGGTCGAGCGTCGCCGATAGGTGTCGCGTGGCCGGCGTCGCGATCGATCCGATACGCGCTGTCGAGCGCGTCGCCCACCGCGCTCGCGAACTCCTTCCGCAAGGCTTCCGCGCAGGCGACCGCACGACATACGGGCACGAACGCGAGCACGTCGTCGCCGCCAGCGTAGACGGTGATGCCATCGTGGTCCTGCTCGATGATACGCTTGGCCTCCGCGGGGAAAGCTCCCAGTTTGCGGGCCAGCTCGCGGTGGGCATCGGTGGAGCACAGCCCATTGATGGCGAGGCCCATCCGGTCGCCATCGGCGACCAGACACGCGACGTAGGAGGGCGGCTCGCCGGCGGCGGTGAGCAGCGGCCGGAGGTGCTTCACCTCCCAGGCATGGGCCTCGAGCGCGGCGCGGTCCTTGCGGATACCGAGTTCCTCGAACACCCCCGGCAGTCGGGGGGCGAACAGTACGCTGGCGTTGTAGGGGAAGAGCGCCGCGCCAGGCAGCTCCGGGCGCGAGATCCAATCGAGACGACGGATCACGCCGGTATCCTCGTCCTCGATGGTGAGGTCACGACACGCGCTCCGCAGCGCATCCAGCGCCGATGCGGCTGCCGGGATCGTCGCGGACCGACGCAACCATGGCGCCACCGCGACGTTCAGCACGGACAGGAACTGCTCGGGGGCACCGCCGCGACGCTTGACCACACCGACCGCGTCGAGGCTCTCGCCATCGCCCAGGAGCATGCGTCGCTCGGCGCGGCGGGCGCGCCGGGTCCCCGGCGGCGCCAGTACGCTGACGCGTCCGCCGTCGAGGCTCGAGGCCGGCGCACGATCGCGGTGGTTGTAGATCGGCGCGAAGTCGCGCAGCCGCCGACGTCCGCCGAGCGCGGCCTCGACCTGACCGCGTACTGCAGCGTAGTCGCGATCGAGCGGCGCCCACGCCGCGGTGAACTCGACCAGCGAGCTGATCTGCTCGTTCCACACGGCGTCGATGTCGTCGGCGAGGTCGGCCTCGTGGGTCCTGCGAACCCCGTCGGTGATGGCGCGCCATCGCGCATCCACCGCGGCGCGGATCGCCTGCGCGGCGACCCGGGGATCTGGTGAAGGCCGTAGCGCGACGACGACCTTGTTGGCGATCGACACGGGGGGGCCGGTGTCGCGTGACAGGGTGTCGCACGGATCTAGCTCAGGATCGTTTGTACCGAGCGCGGGGAAGATCAGCGCGCCGTGGGCAGTCGCGGCCTTGGCAGCAGCGCGGCTGAGCTCGGACAGGAGATGACTGCCGAACCACAGGTCACGCGTGCGGCGAGCCTGGGCGATGAATTCCTGCACCGGGCCAAGCTGAACGATCAACAGGTGGGTGACGCTGGCGGAGACCGGATCGGCGGTGGTCGCGTTCATGGCTTGCCTCCCGCGATGTCGTTGTGTGGGAACACGGTGACCACATCGCGGCTCAGTGCCAGCCAGTCGAGGAACGCCGACCGCAGCGTCGACTTGCCGGCCAGGGCCGTGAACAACGGCGCCTCACTAGGAGCCGCCAGGGCATCGAACGGCGCAGCCGAACCGGGCACGATTGCGCGTTTGATCTCCAGAACGATCTTGCCGGCGGGCCAGGCGCGGCGGAGCCATAGCGCGATGGCCATGAAGCGGCCTCCGACGAGCGGCAATGCCTTGAGGATGAGCGGACTCGCCAGGCGCTCGCGGTGCCGGTGCTTGTCGTGGCCGGTGGGTTCGCCCCACGTGAGTGTGAACTGCGGCGGCTCGTTGTAGCTGTCCCCCTTACGACCTTTGGTCTGGAACCTGCCGACGATCGGCAACCCGAAGCCAGCACGAGGCCAAACGGGCGTGTCATTGTAGCGGGGTGTGTGCGAGAACGGTCCCGTTCTGAGCTCGCGAGCCGCGAGGCGCCGGATCTTGTCGGCCTCTGGCCAGTTGGAGATCGACGGCCGTCGTGGATCAGAGCTGGGTTGTCGCGCCCACGCGCTGGGCAAGGCTGCCGCCGCGTCGGTGACCCGCTCGCTGTCCGAGGGCGTGCCCTGCCGAAAAAAACGGAGTGCGTCGACGGCGGTGAGCCAGGCGGTAACGCTCCGATCCTCGACGCGGCCGATCGTGCTGAGTGCCGCACCCGCCAGCATCGGCGTTTGACGCGTCGGCCCACCGCCAGCAAATACCTCCCTCCCGAACAGCCTCTTCAGCTCGGTGTCCAATGGCTTGTGAGGATGGGGGAGCCACATCGCCGCGTCGGGCCCCGTCACGGTCAGGCCACCGAGACCGCGCCGAGTCCGACCGCCGTAGCCACCGAAAAGGATCCAGGCTCGAACGGTATCGCGGACGGCCGCGATGTCCTGGGCAGGCACAGTGACCGTGAGATGGAACGCGACACCGATGCGGCGCGGGATGGGGGCCTGGGTCACCTGGCCTTGAGTTCGTTCTTCGCGAGCCGGGAACAGCACATACGCGCCGTCGGTCTTCCGCGGATCGATGTCCCATTCTTCTTTGTTCCCACGGTCGGTTACCTCGATCCGCACCTCGACCGGTGAGCGCACTGCCGATGCCTTGCCAGGTCCGCTGCCCGGGCCCCCCCACAGCTTGGTCTCTGCCTCGTACAGCAACGCCGAACTCTCGAAACGGCCTGCAAACAGCGCGCGCCACCAGAACCGCAGGTGACCGCGCACGGTGGGGACGCGGATGAAGTCGACGTCGTCCAGGGCGCGCGTCCGGTAGCCGCCGCCGAAGATCGGGGTGACGATCGCGAGTGACACCACGAAGTCGCTCCGTGCTCCCGTCGAGGCCGAACGGCGCGGCGGGAGATCCTCGAACGCGGGCGCTGCCGGTGGAGTCGTGCGGTTCATGCGCACAAGACGTCAGACCGCGCGGGAACCGAACGAACAATCGCAGCTTTTTTTCTGCGCCCTGGTTGTTCGGTCGCCGCCGGCTCTAACGTCAACGCTGGAACGATGACGACCTTGCCGCCAGAGCAGGGATCGCACACAGGAGGTTCGAGATGATCCGGTTCGAGAGCACGGCGATATCGCAGGCGCCCCCACGTCGGCCTACCGCGGGTGTAGTCGCACCCACGGTAGCCTGGTTCGCGATCAGCGCCGCGGTGCGGCCGCCGATCACGCGGGCGATCGCGGTGGGGGATTGCGTGCGAAGGGCGTTGGTGGCGCACTCGGATGGGCATCCAACCTTCGTGGGGCGAATGGACGGGGAGCCGAGGACGGGACACGGACACGCCTTCTTCCTGCCCGCGGATGACGACGGGGATGGGCGGCTAGATCGGATCGTGATCTGTGCGCGTGACGGGTTCGATGAACGGGCACTGGGGGCGCTGGAGCGGCTGCATCGAGCCCCGGTGTGGGGATACGGCGGACCCGATCTGCGGCTGACGTGGCTGGCGACATGTCGCGCGGGCGACGTGGGCGGCGTGGTGGGCGAGTCGAAGCGCGGGCGGGCGGCGCAGCTGGGACTGGCGCGGATCTGGGAGAGCCACACGCCGTTTGTGCCGCCGAGATTTCCGCGGAAACACGGAGGGCGCGAGGCGGACACCGTGGAGGCGCAGGCGAGGAGGATGATCGCCGGGCTAGGCCTGCCAGCGCCTTCGATGATCACGCCGCTGGCAGGTGAGGACACGCCGGCCGGCGTGCCGTGGGAGCGATTCCTGCTGCGGCGCCAGCGCGGCGGCGGGGCGTGCGGGTTGGTGCACGGTCATGGGCTGCGGCTGGCGTTCGACGTGCCGGTGCGTGGACCGATCGCGCTGGGGTACGGCGCGCATCAGGGGTTGGGACAGTTCATAGCGGTGGCGCGCTGATCGATTCCACCGCGAGTGACGCTGGCGAGCGGCCCGGCGCTATCACGGCCTCCTGACCAGGAACAGATTGGCGGCGCAGCCGGGATCGCGCTCGCGGAGCTGCGGCGCCTCGTCGTCGGGTGACCGGGTGGGGCCTCTCGCGGGCCGGTCGAGTCGCATGGCGAGCACCGCCCTGTCGAACGCTTGACGCACGGATTCGCCCTCTGCGAGGCTGCAGTACAGCTCGGTCGTGAACCTGCGCGCGTCGGTATCGCCGATCAGGCCGCGCATCGCGACGACGCAGTCGACGTGGGCCAGCAGCGCCTCGGTGTACGCGTTGCTGGAGCACGCGGCGATCACGACCAGGCGCACGGGATCGCCGCCCAGCCGGAGAAGCTCGGCGAGATCGGCGGCCGGTAGCGGGCGCTGCTGGCCGCTGTCGTCCTGGAATAGCGGGCCGCCGGGGCCGCCGTGGCCGCTGAACTGGATCAACCCCGGCTGGCGCTCCTGGAGCTGGCGCACCAGGTCCATGGGTCGCGCATTGGGGATCGAGGCGATCGCGAGGCGATCTCCCGCCTTGGCCTGCGCCAGCGCGAGCTGGATCTGACGGATCTCCTCGTCGAGCGCGAGCAGCTCGGTCCCCAGAGGCGATGCGCCGAGCCAGAGGGCGACGTTACGCGCCGGCACGGGCGGATAGGGCAGCTCGTAGGCGAGCGTGTAGCGGTCGCCCTCGTACTGGAAGACGTGGACGTTGCGGCAGGCGCGCGGGTTGATCGCATTGCCGGCCAGAAACGCGAGCGCGCTCGGGCCGGCGAGGAACAGCGCGAGCGTCTCGCGCGTCGGGTGGGCCGCGCACGTCTCCCGGATCAGCTCGTCGAGTTCGTGTATCGCGATGGGCACCGTGTCGGGCTCGAGCCGCGCCTCGGCATGGCCGCGCACGATCGCGGCGGGCCGCTTGTTCACGCGCGCGAGGGCGTCCTGAATCAGCGAGTCGGCGACCGGTTTCTGCGACGACACGGCGAGCGCGACCGGCGCGGCGGCTTCGGTGCGTGGGATCGGCCACGGGCTCCGGGCGAGGTACGGCGCGGCCGCTGGGGGCTGCGGCGCGTCGAGCGGCAATGGCACGGGGGCGCCGCCGTTGCGCTGCTGGTGGACGAAGGTGATCGCGGCCATCTTGCCGAGCCGGTGGCCGAGGTAGAAGAACGCCGGCAGGCTGGCGCGACCGGTGATCCAGTAGTGGCAGCCGCCTGCCTGGCGCTCGCGCGTGCGGGCCTGGCGCACGAGGCGATCGATTGCGTAAAGCACGGGGCGCCACCGGTCAGGAGCTCCCTCCGGACACGGCGTCGCGCCGTACTCGGTGAGCCGCAGGATCTCGGCGCCAGGTGGTACGCTGCCGCGCACGCTGGCCTCGTCCTGCTGGTTGTGCTCGGCGAGGTCGAGCCACAGCACGATATCGGCCGTCACGAGCGCTGCTCCGCGGTGAAGTGATGATGGAAATCTGTCGCGTGGTGCATGTCTGTCCCCTCTGGTTCGCTTGGCAGCCCCAGGACGCCCATCGCAGTGGTAATCGAACAGGTGGCGCGTCTTTTCTGCACCGGGTGACCGCGGTGGCGGCTTTGGGCCACGGGGCTGCGATCCGGACCGTCAGGCGCCGATACGGACGTAGCGCAGGAAGCGGGTTCGCCAGCGTGGATGGGAGGTGCCGCGGAACGACGCCCGATGCGCCCAGGTCGCCGCGTGCGTTTCGTCAATCGCGTGGCCCCGCCGCCGCTGGATGCTCGGCGAGCAGTGGATGATCCGCAGGGTGGCCCAGGCCGCATCACTGGCGGTCCAGCAGCCGGGCGGCTCCACGATCAGCGCGGCGTGGCCGTCTCGGTCGCGCCGGCCGTCGCGATCGAGATCGATCGAGCAGTAGGCGATGACGGCGCCGATCTCGGGCGCGAGCAGTGGGCGAAACCATCCGCCGACCAGCTCGGCCTCGCAGATCATCGAGTCGGCGTTGACCCAGTCCGAGCCGGCGATGAACCCGGGCTGGTGGCGATCGTAGCCCAGACACCAGGCGAGAAAGCCGGCGTAGTCGCAGCCGCGCCGCCCGTGGATGACGCTGTCAGGGGTGCGCGCCGAGGCGTCGCGCCCGCCCGCTCCCGTGACGTAGCGGCCCTGGCCTACGAGGGAGCGCGCCCGGCCCACGGCCCGGTGCGCTGGTGACAGCTCGGATGATCGCATCCGGCTGCGAGGACGACGCTCGCGGCGGAATCGAACACGGCTGGTCGTCGCAATCGGCCGCACCCCAGGCGGCGAAGCTGGCCCACACCGTCACGGGAAGTGTACGCGCGAGCTGCCGCTGAGCGCCTGCCAGGCGCTCGATCGGATTCATCGACGCAGGCTGGGCGTAGTATGCTTCGGTGACCTGGGCCGCCGGGGCATCGTCGACGGATCGCAGCGTGGCGACGACGTAGCGCGAGCCGGCGGCGAGAAACGCCGACGGGAACCCGTCCCATGACTCGGCATCGCTGCTCGCGGCGGTGGCGCATCCGCTGAGTACGACGACCTGCGGATCGAGCCCGTCATCGAGCACGTCGGCGGCGGTCAGGTTGCCATCGGCGAGAGCGATGGCGCGACCCGCCGAGGTCGTGAGGCCGTGAGCCGCGATGTGCAAGATCCGCGCGCCGCGCGCCGATGTGACCACCTGGCGAGCTGCGGCCGGCCCCACGCTGGCCGAGACGCCCATCGACGCGGCGAGCTCGCGCACCTCGCGCGCGGCCTCGGGCAGATTTCCTCGCGAATCACCGAGGAAGATCGCGCGCTGGTCCCAGGTCGGTGCCGGAGCGCGCAGCGCCACGAGCCCGGGCAGCCGGGCGACCGGTCGCTCATCGATGAGGTAGTGGCCCCGCCGGCGCAGCGCCGCAAACGGCAGATCCGCCAGCGGCCCGGTGGCGATCACGTAGAGCGGGCGGCGGCTGTCGGCGAGATCGGCTGGAAGCAACGCTGCGGAGGTCTGCTCGCTCACGGCGGTATCGCCGGGCGCGGAGTTGAACTGGCGTGCCAGCGCCAGCGTTTCGGCCGGCAGCTGATCGAACGCCACGATGCCGCGCACGACATGCGCGCGCCACGTCACCGCGCCGATCGTCAGGAACACCAGCGCCTCGCGGTCGCCTACCGTGGACATCAGGGAGGCTCCATCGAGCGGCGGCGATGGCACGCGGAGCCGCTGGTGGATCCGCGCTGCGGTGAGCGCTTGCTCGGCGGTCGTGCGCTCGCCTGCCCCGCCGAGCACGGCGTCCAGCAAGGCGCGCGCGTGCAGCGACTCGGCGACGACCAGCGCTTCGATCGTGCGCCGCTGCTCGACCAGGAGCGCGAGCAACTCCGCGTACGGAGGCGTGCGCCGCTCCAGCATCCACGGCCGCAGCTCGATCCTCGTGGCAGCGCCGCGCAGCGGCTCGATGATCGCGATCGCTGCACGGTAGGCATCTTCGGCCCAGTCGGCATGACCGGCAGCGCGGTACAAGCGCGCTAGCTCCAGCTTGATTCGCCAGCGATAGTCCTCGCTGAGCGACCCGTCGTCAGCCTGGCTGAACAGCACCTCGGCGGTCGCTGGATCACCGCGCCGCGCGGCCACGTAGCCCTCGACGAGGCGAATCTTCGCCACCTGCGCGGCATCGGGGCTTGGCCCCAACTCGCGCATCGCGGCGGCGGTCTCTCGGTCGGCGGCATCGAGCCGGCCCAGCTGCGACAGTGCGTCCGCGCGATTGAGCCGGAGCGCGAGCGCCAGCGGTGCCACCTGGGAATCGCGCCCGCGTGCGAGCGCCAGGTCGCGCGCAGCCGCCGAGGCCTCGATGTACTTCAATGACGTCTCCAGGTCGTCCGGCGTGCCGAGATCGAGCAAGAACCCGGCATGCTTGAAGTAGATGTGCGCCAGCTCGTCCGGCCATGTCTCGTCGAGTTCCTCGGCGCGCAGGAAGCTGTCGCGCGCGGCGTTCGCCATGCCGGTCCAGTCGTACGCCTCGGCGAGAGACGACATTGCGCGTCCGCGCATGGCGTCGTCTCCACTCAGCTCGGCTTCGGCGACGGCGAGTTGTGCCATCTGTAGCTCATCGCTGAACCGGCTCTCGATCTGCGAGAGGTATGCGAGCATGCCGGCCGCGCGCGACGCATCGGCATGTCGGCCCGCGCGCTGATAGCCACGCAGCGCCTGCATGAACCACCCGCGCGCGAGGCCCTGCTCCGAGGCGTTGTCGCGATCGTAGTGAATGTACCCGGCGAGGTAAGCTGCGTCATCCGCGACGCCGGTGTCGACGAGCTGCTCGGCGATGGCGAGGGCCTCGTCCGCGCGATGCGCGTCCCTCGCCATCCACCCGTGCGCCAGCCGCGCCCGCTCGCCCCAGCGTGGGTCGCGACACACCATCGCCACACGCTCCCAGTCCCTGGCGTCGAAGGCCTCGCTACACTCCACCCGCGAGCAAGCCGACGTCGCCGGCCACAGACCGAGCGCCGCAAAGACGAGCACCCATCGCCAGCTGACCCGTGGCCCAGCCCCGAGGTTCCTCACGCTTGCACGCTACCACGGACGACGTCCGCGCCGCAGGCCGCGGTCCGCGTTTCCCATGCAGCCACAGCGACTTCCGCAACCACGACCTCCCGCCCCCTCGCCATCGCACGGTCGGGGCTGGATACTTCGCTGGTCGGGCTGCGACTCGACCAGGTTTCCGTCTAGCATGATGACGTGGAGGACGATGAGATCCGTGCGGCGCTGCGGCGCGGAGACGATCACGGCGCATTCCGCCTCCTTCTGCGGACGCACGGCCCGGTCGTCTACTCGGCGTGCTGCCGCATTCTCCGGGACGCGACCGCCGCCCAGGACGTGGTGCAACAAGCCATGATCGCTGCGTTCAACAACCGCCGGAAACTGCTCGCGGTCGACCAGATCCGCGGCTGGCTGATCCGGGTGGCGACCCGCAAGTGCCTGGACGCGATTCGCTCGTCGAAGCGCACCGACCGGCTGCATCGCGACGTTGCCGATGGCGACACGTCCGACCTCAGCGATGTGCTCGACCAGCTCGCGACCACCGAGGAGCGTCGAGCGCTCGAGGAATGTCTCGCCACGCTGCCGCCTGACGTCGCTGCCGCCGTGTTGATGAGGCACCGCGATGGCATGTCGTGGGCGCAGATCGCCGAGGCGGTCGACATGCCGCTCGATACCATCCGGATGCGGGTCCAGCGCGGCGCGCTGAAGAGCCTGCGCGACTGCCTGGAAGCCAAGGAGGTCGCGCCGTGACCACGCCGCCCGACGATGAGCGGCCCGGAGACGGGGCGAACGAGTGGGCCATGATCGAGCGCCTCGACGCCGGTGAGCCAGCGAGCTCCCCCGAGGAAGTCATGGCGCGAGCGCCTTACGAGCGGCTCTTCGAGCGCATCCGCGATCTCGATGTGATCGCTCCGCCGGCGGGATGGGAAGACCAAGCCGTCACGCGATGGGCGGCAACCCGACGCAAGCGGCGACTGAGCATCGCGCTGGGAGCCACCACAGCGGTCGCGCTGGCGGCGGTGTTCCTGCTACAGCTCTGCGCCGCACCCAGCGTGGTCCGGCTCGACGTGACGTGGCTCGCTCCTCCCGGATCGACGCGCAGGGGCGATGCCGCCGTGGGTGACCTGCTCCGCGTGCGCGTGCCTGACGATCAGGCGCACCTCGAGCTACGCGTCTACCTCGGCACAGCGCTGATCGCGCGATGCCCAGGTAGCACGGCGTGTCAACGCAACGCTTCGCTCGTGGAGCTCGACTGGAAGCTCGCCGAGGCCGGCACCTATCAGGTCATCCTGCTGTCTGGCTCGTCCGATATCCCCGCCGGTAACGGCACGCTCGAGCGCGACCTGCTGGATGCGAAAGGCGCCGGAGTCAGCATCAAGAGGCATTCCCTCACGGTCGCGCCGTAGCTGTCCGACATCTGCCCACGATCCGCGCTGGCCGAGCTGCGCGATGACGTCATTCGCACAGGCTGCGCGACGATCGCTGTTCGATCGAGCGCTGTGAAGCGTCTTGCTCGCAGAAGCCGGCCAGCGCGCCAGCACGCCGCCGCTCACATCAAGGAGGACTGCCATGAGGTTGCTATTCGGTATTCGCACCAGTGAACCGCTCACTCTTTCGGTCACCGCAAGCGGTCCGCTGCCGCCGCAGCCCCCAGACCTGCAGCTCAAGACCCAGGGACAGGACACCACGATTGACTGCAACAACGGCACCTGGGTCGCGCCCCTGGAAGCAGGTGATCATGTCGTCTACATGCCGGCTCCTGGCGATGGCTGGATCGACGCCCGGCTCGAATTCACGCTGAGCGCGCCGGCGACGATCGTCAGCAGCGACGGTGCTAGCGGCACGCTGAAGACGTGGACTGCCGCGACCGGCGCCAGCGACCCCAAGAACCCCGGGCCGCCGCCGATCAGCAGCGCGGTTCCGCTGCCCCCCGATTCGACGTGGATCGGCCGCACGATTGTGGCGATGAGCACGCAGGTGTCGGACGCGCGATCGGCGCCACACCAGCCTTCGACGAGCACCCCCGAGCAGGGCCCGTTTCGTTGACAGAGTCGCGCGCGTGGCACCGATCGCGGGTGACCGTGGGTGTGGGGGCAGAGCGGTCGGTGTATGGATTGCGCTCGCTGGCGTGCCTATAGGGCGAGCTTGGGTTTCGTTCTGCATCGCTGCTGTCACTCCGTCTGCCCTCCTGGGTGTGCTCCTCCGAGCGGAAGACGGGGCTCGTTCGTAGGAGACAACCGAGCATAATCCGATGGTTACCCGCAAACGGCGCCAGGCGGTCGGCGATGATCCGATCCTGTGGCGTAGCGCGTTAATCCGTGCGGCCCTGGGAGCCATCCGTGCGGAACCTTTGGTAGTGTGTGTCACAGAAACCATCCCGGAGGGTCGTGTGAAAAAAATCAGCGCCACGTACGTCTGGATCGACGGTCAGAAACCCACCGCCAAGCTGCGTTCGAAGACGAAGTTCGTCGACGGGCCGGTCAAGAAGGTGGACGAGCTCCCGGACTGGGGCTTCGATGGCTCGAGCACGAGCCAGGCCGAAGGTCACTTCAGCGATTGCCAGCTGAAGCCCGTCAAGATCATCCCCGATCCGCTGCACGACGAGCACGACGTCATCGCGCTGTGCGAGGTGCTCAACGCCGATGGCACGGTGCACGCCAGCAACACGCGGGCGCGGCTGCGCGGCGTCGCGCAGAAGTTCGCCGAGCACGACACCTGGTTCGGCATCGAGCAGGAGTACACGTTCTTCGATGGTAACAAGCCGCTCGGCTGGCCGGAGCGCGGCTTTCCGGCGCCCCAGGGCGGGTACTACTGCGGCGTCGGGAGCGACGAGGTGTTCGGCCGCAAGGTCGTCGAGGCCCACGCGGCGGCGTGCCTCCGCGCGGGCATCGCGATCGTCGGCACCAACGCGGAGGTCATGCCCGCGCAGTGGGAGTTCCAGATCGGCACGCTCGGCCCGGTCGACATGGGCGATCAGCTGTGGCTGGCGCGCTGGCTCCTGTACCGGATCGGCGAGGACTTCGGCGTCAGCGCGACGCTGCACCCCAAGCCGATCAAGGGCGACTGGAACGGCGCGGGCGCCCACACCAACGTGAGCACCAAGGAGACGCGCGCCGAGGGCGGCATGAAGGCGATCGAGGCGGCGTGCGAGAAGCTGCGCAAGCGCCACGAGGAGCACATCAAGGTCTACGGTGCGTTCAACGAGGAGCGGCTCACCGGCAAGCACGAGACCTGCTCGATCCACCAGTTCCGCTACGGCGTCTCCGATCGCGGCGCCTCGATCCGGATCCCGATGGCCACCGCCAACTCGGGCAAGGGCTACTTCGAGGACCGCCGGCCCGCCGCGAACATGGATCCGTACGAGGTCTGCGCGATGCTGGTCGAGACCATCTGCGGCCCGTAGCGACCGCCGATCGCGTCACCCCACGATCGCGTTGAGGCTCACGATGATCTCCGAGACGTCGTTGCTCTCGGCGAGGTGCACGGCATCGAGCATCGCCGTCAGGACGCGCCCCGGTTCGGCGACCAGGCGCGCCAGGAGCCTGGCCTTCGTGTCGATGATCGAGATCATCGCGCGCTGTTGATCCGTCGATAGCACCGCGAGCGCCTCGGCGTGCCGCCACGCATCGTCCCGTGCGGCGGTGATGCTGAAGTTCACCACCTCGTCGTCTGCGGCGCCGCCGATCCTGTCGAGCAGCTTGATCATCGGCGAGAACTGATCGAGCACGCCTTTCACCTGGTCGGTCAGCACGGACAGGATCTGCATGATCCGGTCGAAGTCGGGGCGCAGCGCGGGGAGCTCGTCACCGGGGCACACGGTGGCCGCGGCGATGCCGAGGTCGAGGTTGATGTGCGCGTTGATCCCGAGCAAGAGGTGCTGAAGGATGAGCAGGTCTTTGCGGCGCGAGGCCTCGAACGCGAGCTTCCAGCTCTTGCTCGTCAGCTCGTTGGTCTGCCAGGCGGCCAGCGCGTCGAGGTAGCGGTTCGCGAAGATGGCGTCGAACCGATCCATCCGCGGCCCGTCGTCGAACAAGCCATCGGCGATGCCCTGCCGCACCCGCAGCGTGACCTGACGATACAAGGCCGCGAAGAACCCGATCCGGCTCCGCTCCGCGGCCGCCGTGTCGATGATGCGATCGAGCGCGGCGATGACTTCCTCGATGCTGCGTGCGCCGGACATGCGGCCTCCCCCGTGGCGCGCTCAGGGCTCGCGCTTCTCGAACGCCTTGCGGCTGCGATCGGGGATCGACCCGAAGTCACGCTGCGGCGCCGGATGCTGGACCATCAAGCGCTGGACCTCGGTCAGGCCGCGATCGAGCTGGGTGTCGACGCCGCGCACGAGGTCCTGCGGCAGGTCCTGGACCTCGATATCGGGGATCACGCCGCGATTCTCGGTGCCCCAGTGCTGCTTGGGGTCCCAGAACGCGAACTCCGGCTGGGTGGGCTGGCCGCCGTCGACCAGCGGCTTGTCGCCGCGGATCCCGACCACGCCGCCCCACGACCGCATGCCGATCACCGGCGCGAGCTTGTCGAGCTGGATCACGGTCGGGAAGATGTCGCCGTCGGAGCCGGCGTACTCGTTGGTCAGGACGACGAACGGCCCGTCGACCGTGCGCACCGGGTACGTCGCCGTGGCGCCGCCGCGCGCGTGGAACACCGCGACCACCTTGCGGCGCATGCGCTCGAGGATCCGCGCCGAGACGAAGCCGCCGCCGTTCCAGCGCACGTCGACGATCAGCGCCTGCTTGTCGACCTGCGGGTAGAACCAGGTGTCGAACGCGATCAGGCCGGCGGCCCCCATGTCGGGCAGGTGGATGTAGCCGACCTTGCCGCCGGTCTTCTGCGCGACATATTCGCGGTTGCGCCGCACCCAGTCGACGTAGCGCAGCCGCCGCTCCGAGCCGAGCGTGTGCACGACCACGTCGCGGGCGCCGTTCGGATCGCCGCGCGTGTTGACCGTCAAGACGACGTCCTTGTCGGCGAGGTTCTCGAACGCGGCGAGCAACGGCTGGCCGGCGGCGAACGGCCGGTGGTTGACGGCGAGGATGAACTCGTGGGGACGTACGCTCACTCCGGGCTCGTCGAGCGGTGACCGCACGCCGTCGGCCGGATCGCCGCGGTAGATCCGCATGATCTCGAAGGCGGCGCCCCGGCGCACCGCATCGATGCCGAGCAGCCCCGTCGTCACCTGCGGCACCTCGGCGCCCAGATCGCCGCCGGAGATGTAGGTGTGCGAGGTCGCCAGCTCGCCGATCAGCTCGCCGAGCAGATCGTTGAGCTCGCCGCGCGTCCCGAGCCGGGGCAGGAGCGTGCGGTACCGGTCGCGCTGCGCGCGCCAGTCGACGCCGCCCATGTTGGCGTCCCAGTAGAAGTCGCGCATCATCCGCCAGGTCTCGTCGAAGATCTGCTTCCACTCGTCCTGGGGCGCGAGCTCGACGACCATGTTCGACAGCGGCACCTTGGCCTCGGCGAGCTCCTCGGGCCCCGGCGGCTTGCCGGCCTCGACCACGAAGACGTCGGTCTTCTTCTGGATCGCGAGCTTGTCGCCGGCGAGCCGGTACCGCGTGATGCCGTCGAGGAATAGCTTCACCTTGCGCTTCTCGAGATCGAAGGCGAGGAGCGAGAACTCGGGGGGGGCGTCGCCCTCGCCCTCCGCCATGCCGCGCGCCGGGGCCTCGAGGTAGAACACCGTCTTGCCGGTGGCCGCGAGGTTGCCGTAGTTGCCGACCGGCATGGGGAACGCGACGTAGCGATCGGCCAGGCCGTCGAGGTCGATCCGGATCGGCCTGGCCGGCTTGACGGGCTTCTTGTCGGCCTCGCCCGGCTTCTTGTCGTCGGCCTTGGGCTTGTCGGCCTCGCCCGGCCTGGGCGGCATGCCGCTGGTGTTGGCGAACGGGTTCTTGCCGTCCTTCTGGAGCACCACGAGGAACGGGCGGGTCGTGCGGATCTCGACGTTCTCCTCGTCGCGGTGGTCGAGCACCGGGTTCGCGGCGCGGTCGCTCAGGAAGTAGAGGTAGCGGCCCTCGGGATCCCACGCGGGCGTGTAGTCGTTGGTCGCCGCGCCCGTGATCGAGGTGACCTTGCCGGTCGTCGTGTCGAACAGCTTCACCACCGAGTAATCGGTCGGGAGCGCGACGGAGTATGCGAGGTAGCGGCCGTCGGGGCTCCACACGTACTCGGTGATCTCCGATTGCGTGCTGTGATCGACGGTGCGCGGCGCGCCGCCCGCCGCCGGGACGACGTAGAGCGTCTGGGTCTGATCGGCATATGCGAGCCACTTGCCGTCGGGCGAGGCCACCGGGGGGAAGTGCCAGCCGGTCTTGCCCGCGGGCACGACGACGCGCGGCTGTCCGCGGCCCCACGCGTCGATCGTGCGCAGCTCTTCTTCGCCGGTCGCGTCGGTGATGTAGGTCAGGCTCTTGCCGTCGCCGGAGAAGCTCGCGCCGCGCTCGCGCGCCGCGCTGCCCCGCGTGATCGGCAGGGTGACGCCGTCCTTGACCGCGACCGACATGATCTCGCCGCGGGTCACCACCACCAGGCGATCGCCGTCGGGTGACAGCTCGAACGACGACGCGTTCTTCTCGGCGTTGGGGTAGCGGACGCGCGCGAGCTGGCGCTCGCTCGGGATGTCGATCGCGACCTTCTCCTCCTTGCCGGAGCTGGGCTGGAACACGTGCAGGTCACCGCCGAGCGAGAACACGATCCGGCCGTCGGACCCGACCGACGGCCACCGCACGTCCCAGTCGGTGAACCGGGTCTCGCGCTTGCCGTCGCCGCCGTCGGGCTTCATCGACCACAGGTTGGCCGTGCCGCCTTGATCGGACAGAAAGAAGATGCGCCCGCCCGACCACATCGGGAACGCCGCGGCGCCGGGCGTCTTGGTGATCTCCTTGAAGTCGTGCTTGTCGGGATCGCCGACCCAGATGCTCGGCGCCGTGCCGCCGCGGTAGCGCTTCCAGGTCCGGAACTCGACGCTCGAGCGGTTGAACGCCCAGCGCTTGGACACCGGATCGATCGCGACGCGGCCGGCCCAGCCGAGCGGCAGCAGCTCGGGCTCGCCGCCGTCCACCGGCACGGCGAACAGGTGCCACTCGAAGCCGCTCGTCGTGTCGTTGCCGGCCCGGCTGCGGAAGATGATCTTCTTGCCGTCCGGGGTCCAGTCGATCACCTCGTCGGGATCGGGGTGCCAGGTCAGCCGGCGGGGCTCGCCGCCCTCGGACGGGATCACGTAGACGTCGCGGTTGCCGGCGTACTCGCCGGTGAAGGCGATCGACGTGCCATCGGGCGAGTAGCGCGGGAAGTACTCCGAGCCGGCGTGCGTCGTCAGCCGGCGCGCGGTGCCGCCGGAGTCGGGGACCGTCCACAGATCGCCCTCGGCGGCAAACACGATTGTATGGTTGTGAAGATCAGGAAACTGGTAATAGCCGGTGCGCGCGAGCGCGACGCCGCTCGACGAGCCGCAGATCGTGCCGGCCAGGGCCAACAGCAAGGTTCTAGAGCGCATATCTCCTCCGATCAGACATCGAGACGACATCAGATCGGTGTCGCGAAGTCCAGGTCAGAATCAGCTGTCGCAACCTGTCCGCGCGCGCCGCAGCGGTGTCGCGGTGGTGTCGCGGACCCTATCGAACCCACAGCGCGGCGAGGTCGAGCTCGATCGCCGTGAACGGCTCGGCGCGCACGCGGACGTCGCCTTCGTAGATGCGAACGTCCCGCCAGCGGTGGTCGTCGTCGAGGGAATGCACCTCGAGCGTCTTGGCGATCGGATCGATCAGCCAGACGCGGCGGACGCCGTGTGCGGCGTAGATCGGAAGCTTCTTGGTGCGATCCACGGCCTCGGTGGACTTCGACAGGACCTCGCAGATCCAGTCCGGTGCGATCGAGAAGTAGGCGGTCTCTGGCAGCGTGGGCATGCGCTCCACGCGCCAGCCAGCGAGGTCTGGTGCCATCGGTTCCAGGGCAACGAGCTGGAGCTCGGGCTCGAAGAGGATCCACCAGCCACCCGGACCTCCGCGGCCGCGCTGAAAAGCGCCATTGAGCTCGCCGCCCAGGACGGAAGCTGCGTTCGCGTGCCGTGGCGCCGGCCGTGGCATGACATAGAGCGTGCCGTCGATGATCTCGGCCCGTTGATGTTCGGGCACCGCGCAGTAGGCGTCGTAGAGTTCTTGGCGGCGATCGGAGTAGTGCGCTGGTGTCGCCATCGAGATCAGGCTAGCACGCTGCACATCGCCGCAACGGTTCCACGCGCCGGACGATGGCGATGCATCAGCTCGATCTTCTCGACGATGCTCGACGAGCCAAGCCGGTTCGCCGTGTCCACCGGACGGTGAGCAGCAGCGGCATGCCTCTCTCGCGTCAGACCTCCAGGCGATCGCCCGAGCGGGAGGCCCACCGGTAGAGCACCGGCAAGAGGAAGATCGATAGCGCGACGCGTGACAAGAGCCCACCGACGACCACCTGGGCGAACGGGCGCTGGCTGTCCGAGCCGATAGCGTGCGAGAACGCCGCCGGCATGAGCCCGACGCACGCGACCAGCGCCGTGATGAGGATCGGGCGGAGCCGCACCGCCGCGCTCTCGCGGGTGGCCTCGTCGAGCGACATGCCGGCCTTGCGCAGCTTGTTGGCGTGGCTGATGAAGATGATGCCGGTCTGGACCGAGACGCCGAACAGCGCCAGGAACCCGAGCCCCGAGCTCACGCTGAGGTTGGTGTGGCCGAGCCACAGCGCGATGAGGCCCCCCTGCACCTGGGTGACGAGCGCGCTGACCGCGACGATGAGTGGGTATTTCAGGTTGGCGTAGAGGCCGAAGATGATGAAGAAGATGAACAGCAGGGTGAGCGGAATGATGATCACCATCTCCGTCTTGGCGTCGAGGAAGTCGCGGTATTCGCCGCCCCACTGCAGCGTGTAGCCGGTGGGGAGGTGTACGTCGCGGGCGACGGCGGTCTGGGCATCCTTCACCGCCGATCCGAGATCGCGGCCCTCGATCGAATATTGAACGCCGATGTAGCGCTCGCCGGCCTCGCGGTACACCACCGACGGGCCCTGGCCGATCGACAGGGTGGCGAACGTCGAGAGCGGTAGCCGCTGGCCGCTCGGCGTGGTGACGAGCAGGCGTCCGATCGCGTCGGGGTTATCGCGGTAGCGCTTGTCCATACGCACCACGAGATCGAACTGGCGCTCGCCCTGGATCACCTTCGTAGCCGGCACGCCACCGACCGCGGCCTCGATCATGCCGTTGATGGTGGCGACGTCGAGGCCGTAGCGCGCGACCTTCTGGCGATCGATCGAAACGTCGAGGTTGGGCTGGCCGAGCTCGCGGACGATCGTGATCTCGTTGATGCCGTCGATGCGGGCGATGGTCTTCTTGATGTCGCCGGCGATCGCCTCGAGCTTCCTGAGATCGGGGCCGAAGACCTTGATCGCCAGCGAGCTCTTGAGGCCCGTCGACGCCTCGTCGACCGCGTCCTCCGCGGGCTGCGTGTAGTTGAAGATGATGCCTGGAAAGTCGTCGAGCTTCTTCTTGATCGCCTCGATGAGATCGGGCTTGGTCTGGATGGTGCCCGTCCAGCCATCGTAGGGCTTTAGGCCCACGTAGAACTCGCAGTTGAAGAACCCGGTCGGGTTGGTGCCGTCGTCGGGGCGCCCGAGCTCGGAGGCGACCGTGGTGACCTGCGGGAAGCCCTGGAGGAGCTTGCGCACCTGGGGCGCGATCTTCTCGGCTTCGTCGAAGCTGATCGTGTACGGCATCGTGGCGCGCACCCAGAGGGCGCCCTCGTCGAGCTTGGGCATGAACTCCGAGCCGATGCTGGACAGCGTGAGCAGGCTGACGGCGAAGGAGATCACGCAGGCAGCCGTGGTCAGGAATGGGTGAGCGAGGCAGCGCTCGAGGGTGCGCAGGTACCAGCGCTTGAAGGCCCCGAAGACCGGCCCCTCGTGGTCCTTGACGCCCTTGCGCATGATGAGCGAGCACAGGACGGGCAAGAGGGTGAGCGAGAAGATCAGCGTGCCGAGCAGCGCGAAGACCACGGTGTCGGCCATCGGCGAGAACAGCCGCTCGGCCGGGCCGGTGAGGACGTAGATCGGCAGGTACGCCGCGATGATCACGGCGGTCGAGTAGAAGATCGGCCGGCCGACGTCCCTCGCGGCGCCGAGCAGGGCATGATCGAGCTCGCCCGGCGCACCCGCGGCAGCGGCCCGCCGCTCGCCGAGCACGCGGAAGATGTTCTCCACCATGATGACGCCGGCGTCGACGAGGATGCCGAAGTCGACCGCCCCGAGCGACAGGAGGTTGGCGGGTACATGCCGTCCCTTGAGGAGCAGGAACGCGACCGCGAGCGCGAGCGGGATCGTCGTGGCGACGATGAGCCCGGTGCGGAAGCTGCGCAGAAACAGGACCAGGATGACCGTCACCAGCATCACCCCGAGGAGCATGTTGTGCTCGACGGTGCGCGTGGTCAGGTGCACGAGATCGGTGCGGTCGTAGTACGGGTGGACCCGGACGTCTCGCGGGAGGATGTCCTCGTTCAAGTGCTTGGTCATCGCCTGGACGGACTCGAGGACCGGCTGCGCGGCGTCGCCGGAGCGCAGGAACAGGACGCCCTCGACCGCCTCGTCCTGGCTCATGTAGCCGAACTGGCCCAGGCGCGGGGCGTCGCCGAGCGTGACCTTGCCCACGTTGGCGACGTGGATCGGCACGCCGTTGTGATTCGCCACGACGACATTGCCAATATCCGGAAGATCGGTGATCCGCCCGAGCCCACGGACATAGGTGAACTGGCCGCCGAGCTGGTAGAACCCGCCGCCCGCGTTCTGGTTGTTGTTGGACAGCGCCGCGACCACGTCGGCGACGCCCACGTGGTAGGTGCTCAGGGCGTTCGCGTCGAGAATGACCTGGTACTGGCGGGTCGTGCCGCCGAGGCTCGAGTCGTCGGCGATTCCCGGGATCGATTTGTAGCGGCGGAACAGGACCCAGTCCTGGATGACCTTCAGCTCCTGCGGCGTCCGGTCGGGGCTCTCGAGGACGTAGCGGTAGATGAGGCCCGACGGCGAGAACAGCGGCGCCATCGCCGGCGTGACCCCGTCGGGCAGTTCGGCATCGCCGATGCGCTGGAAGATCTGCTCGCGATCGAAGTAGGCATTGGTCTCGTAGCCGAACACCAGCCGGACGTCGGACAGGCCGTAGAGCGAGAGCGAGCGCTCGACGGTGATCCCGGGGGCGCCGTTGAACGCGATCTCGAGCGGGATGGTGATCTGGCGCTCGACCTCCTCGGCCGCGTGCCCCGGCCACTGGGTGATGACCTCGACCTGGGGCGGCGAGAGATCCGGATAGGCGTCGATCGGCAGGGCGCGGAACGCCCAGATGCCGCCCGCGATCGCGACCACGCTGGCCGCCAGGACGACGAAGCGCTGCCGGAGCGCCATGGCGATGAGCTGGTGGATCATCTCAGCGCTCCAGGCTCTCGGCGAACTGGACGAAGACCGCGCCGTCGGCCAGGACCTGCTCGCCCGGTTTCAAGCCGTCCTTGACGACGTAGCCGTCGGGGAGCTGGGCGCCCAGGGTGACGTGGCGGCGCGCGAACTTGCCCGGCGACGCCTGCACGTACACGAACGGCAGGTTGTCGGAATCGCGCAGGAGCGATGCGAGCGGCACCAGGATGGCGTCGTCGCTCCTGGCCGGCATGATCGCGGTGTCGACGTACATCCCCTTCTTGAGCAGGCCGCCCGGGTTCTGGGCGGCGATCCGGACCGGGATGGTGAGCGTGTCGGCGTCGATCGACGCGCCGATGTAGATCACCTTGCCGGGGAGCGGCGCGTCGAGGACCGGCGACCGGATGACCGCGGCGTCGCCGACCTCGACCCGGCGCAGATCCTCCTGGTAGAGCTGGCTCACCACCCAGACGGTTGTCGGGTCGGTGACGGTGAAGCTGACCGTGGTCCCCGCCTGCACCGACTCGCCTACGGAGACCGCGCGGTGCACGACCACGCCGGCGATCGGCGAGCGCAGGACCGCCCCGCCCTTGTCGCCGCCGGTGATGTTGACGTGGGCTTCGTCGTCCTGGACGCTCGCCTTGGCCGCCACGACGTCGTTCTGTGCCGCTTCCAGCTCCTCGAGCGAGATCGCCTTGTGGGCGAACAGATCCGTATCGCGCGCCAGGATCGCCTCCTTGTTGGCGAGCGCCGCGCGGTCGCGCGTCAGGTTGGTCGTGTTGTCGGACGAATCCGGGCTGGCGATCGTCATGAGCGGCTGGCCCGCGACGACATGGTCGCCCTCGCCGGCGAGCAGCTTGGTGATCTTGCCGCTGACCAGCGGCGTGACCTCGCTGGTCTTCAGATCGTCGAACGCGACGACCGACGGCGCGACCAGCGGCCGGACGAACGTTTTGTGGGCGACCGTGACGATCTGCAGGCGATCGCGCTGCTGCGGGGGGACCTCGAACAGCGTCGCCTCGCCGCCTTTATCGTCCGGCCTGGCGACGGGCGGCGGGCTCGGGGACTCGCAGGCGGAAGCGGCCGCGGCGAGCATCAGGAGGCAGATCGTTCGTTTCAGCATCACAGATCCTCCCCGACCACGAAGCGGAGCGTGGCCGCAGCATTGAGCGCATCGGCGACGACCGAGCGGTAGGCGCGCTCCACGTCGCGGTAGCTCGCCTCGGCATCCAGGTAATCGAGCAGCGAGCCGCGGCCCTGCTCGTAGGCGTGGCGGGTGATGTCGAGCGATTCATTGGCGGCCGACAGGATGTCGGCGTCATAGGCGGCGAGCCGCGCGTGGGTCGTGTTCCAGCCGTTCACCGCCGCAAGGACGTCCGCCCGGATCTGGACGCGCAGGGCCTCGCTGGCGATCTTGGCCTTGCGGGCGGCGGCCTCGGCCTGGATGATGTTGCCCTGGTTGCGGTCCAGGATCGGGATCGCCGCCGTGAGGGTGACGTCGTACTGGCCGGGCTCGCCGGAGGCCTTGTCGTAATCGACGAGGACGCCGAGGTCGGGGATCGGCTGGCGGCGCGCCTGCCTGGCCAGCGCCTCGAGGTTCTGCTCGTCCGCGAGCAACGCCTGGTAGTCGGTGCGGTGCTTGAGCGCCTGGGCGAGGAGCTCCTCGGCGACGGGCGGCGCGGGGACGGCCGGTGGGACCAGCGCCCCGACGACCGCGTAGTCGGGCGCGAGCGTTCCTTCGCCGGTGAGCCGGGCGAGCTCCTGGCGATCGTTGGCGAGCTGGAGCTCGCCCTGGCGCACCGTGTCCTCGACCGTCCGCGCCTGGAGGCGAAGCTTGAGGACATCGCTGTACGCGATCTTGCCGTCCTTGTACCGGAGCTCGTTCAGCGCCAGCGCGTCGTGGATGCCCTTCTCGTCCAGGGTGGCGAACTCGAGCTGCGCCTGGTCGAGCAGCACGGCGACGAACGCCTTCTCGACGGCGATCTGGACCGAGCGGCGCGCTGCGATGCGGGTCCCCCGCGCGGCGTCGACCGCGGCTCGTGCGGCGTCGATGCCGGCGGCGCGCTTGCCGCCGAGCGGGATCGTCCACGTGAGGCCGAGCTGGGTCGGGACCGGCCCCATGAACGGGCTCACGCCTCGGCCCAGCGACGAGACGAACAGCGACGGGTTCGGCAGCAGCCGCGACTGCACCAGCGCGCCGCCGGCCGAGGTTACGTCCTCGTCGGCGCTGCGGCTATCGGTGTTGTGGGCCAGCGCGAGCTGGAGCACCTGCTCCTGCGTGACCGACTTCAAGGGCGCTTGCGCGTGCGCGGGCGCCGAGCGCGACGCAACGACCGCGACGATCGGGATGGAGCAGAAGGACCAGCGAATCATGGACTGCCTCACGCCGGCGCCTGGCGCCGGCCTACAAGGTTCTCGTTTCGGGTACCGGGCTTCGCGCCGGGCGCTGACGGTGGCGAGGCGGAGCTCATGAGGCCACCGCGTCGACCGGAGTGCTCGGTCTGCCCATCGACTCGCGCGACGCCGCGCGTCGCAGCCCTAGACCGGTGGCGAGGTCTTGGGAGCGGTCCGGTAAAGGCCACTGCCACGCGCGGCCACGACGCGTGGCAGCAAGGCCGCGACGCCCGAGATCGCAACCTGCACCGAGGCGATCGCCGGTGGATGCGGTACCAGCCGCGAGTCGCGAGTCGCCGAGGTCAGCGAGCAGTGCTCGTGGCGCTGGAGCGTGCCGGCCACCGCGCCGCGCAGCGTGGTCTGATGACCTGCCCCTGCGGAGTTCGCGACGGTCGCGTCGCGGTCGATCAGCTCGCCGTGCTCGGCGCAGCGGACGTGCGTCGTCTTCGCCTCGTGAAGGATGCCGAACAGGCTCGCCAGCACGAACGCCAGCGCGGTCAGCGCCGCTTGCACACGGCTCGCGTACGCCCGGAGCGGGGCGCTACGGCGTCGTGCCGACGTGTGATCAGCGGAGGCGAACAAGTTCACCTGGGAAATAGCACAGAATCAGCCCCGGATACTTGCTTCTCGCTGAACTTGAGGCGACCGGCGCCGTGACGGCCTCGGTCCCGTCTTCAGTCGATCTCCGGGGTCGGTCTTGACGAGGGGGGCTCATGCGCACCAATTGTTACGTGTGACGTGGCAGCACAAGTGCTGGATCGAGCTGACCCGTGACGAGCTATACGCATCCTGGCGCTCCGCCAGCGCATCTTTGTCGTGGAGCACCGTCGCCCCTGCCTCGATGCATCTGGCGCAGATTCGCTCGCGTGGCATCTGTGGCGAGGCGATGGCGAGGTTCATGCCTACCTGCGATGGTTCGCGCCCGGCGTGCGTTGTGCCGAAGCCAGCATGGGCCGGATCGCGACCGCAACCGAGGTTCGGGGCACAGGGCTCGGTCGCGCGCTCCTCGTCGAAGCCTCGGTCGTGTTGGCTCGCACCACGGTGCCGCGCCCATATGGATCACCGCGCAGCGGTACCTCGAGCGCTTCTATTCGGAATACGATTTCGTCCGAGCATCGGACACGTTCATCGTCGACGGCATCGATCACATCGAGATGGTCCGGCCACCGGCCGAAATGGACCGCGAGTGTTGACGGCTCCGCAAGGCGTTCGACGCAGATCCGATCCGATGCCTGGACCGCCGAGAACCGCCCGCTCGCGTCTCTCGAGGTCCGTGCTTGCCGGGTGAGGGCGGCCTGGACTAAGGTTCGGGCGGCAGTCATGGCAGGCGTCCGGCTGAAGCGGCTCAAGATCGACAAGTACCGGAACGTGGCGCCGGGCACCGAGCTCGTGTTCAACGACGGGTTCAACGTCCTGCTCGGGAAGAATGGAACGGGAAAGACCACGCTGCTCCGCCTGATTGCGATGGTGGTGACGGGAAGCTTTGGGCACCTCAAGGACGACGAGTTCGGGCTCGAATATGAGCTGGCGGTTCCGGGGCTTCGCATCATCGCCGCGATCCGGAACGAGCCCCAAGGGGAGCGAGTGCCTATCCTCCCGGAGGCGGGCAGCGTTCCGAGCGACGCGACGTCCCTAGAAAGTGAGCCCGCATGGTCCTGCGAGTTCGCAATTGTTCTCACAGAGGGAAGTTCGACTGAGAATCTGTGCACCATCTCAACCAACCCACAGCGAGCGGTGCTGCACTACGATGGAAAGGAGCACCCAATCGCCGTACAGTCCCCCTTTGAGCGCAGCGCTACGCACAACCCTCTACACCAAGCGCTGTTGCGGCTGTGTAGTATCGTGCCGAACCCCGTGGAAGCGCCGGACGACGCGACACGAACAGTACGGTCATCTCTCATCGGTAGACTTCTATCCACTACTTGGCTTCTGGAAGCGATGATGGCGAATGGAGGTCGATTTGACGAAGCGTTGGGAGGGCTAGAGATCATCACAGCGCCTCGCCCTCGCATTCGCAATGATGCCGGTGATATTCGTCCTGCCTTCCTTGGCGTGAGAGAGGACGATCCACGCAAATCAAGGCTTGGAAACTTTATTCCAAGTGAATTATACGAAGCGGTCAGCACAATTAACCCCAATGAGTTCGCCGCCGAGAATTTGCGATTCGAACACGGTAGCCTCAAGTTCTTACAAAAAGCGGCCAACGCATTGGGTGTCAATGGTATCACCCTGATAATCCCACTCCTTAGAAAAGATATTTCGAGAGGTCACAATCTTTTCCTGTATGCTGGCTTCGAATTCCTCTTGACGCTTGCTGACGGTAGGATTATTTCACATAGCTACCTCAGCTATGGCCAGAAACGCCTCCTCTCCTTCCTCTATTACACGGCTTGTAATCCTGCTGTCGTGATCGCCGACGAACTGGTCAACGGACTCCATTACGAGTGGATCGGTGCCTGTCTCAAGGAGATCCAGGACCGCCAGTCATTCCTCACCAGCCAGAATCCGATCCTCCTCGACATGCTTCCCTTCGAGTCCGCGGACGACATACAACGAAGCTTCATCCTGTGCTCGAACGAAGTACGTGATGGACGCAGCCAGATGGTGTGGAAAACTATGAGCGAGCAGAGCGCAGATGTGTTCTTTCGGGCCTACGAGACGCAAGCACTGCAAGTAAGCGAGATCCTGCGCACCAACAATCTATGGTAGCACGCTACAAGTTCGATCTTTCCATCGTCCTTTTGACGGAAGATGGTGCCGGGCATGGCCACGAGACGTTGGAAGCAATGGCGAGGCAAATGCTGCTGTTGGTCGAGGCGAAGTGCAGGACGGAGCGCATCGATTTCTTCAAGCCCAGCAAAAGCCTGCGCGACGTGATGCACGGCAACCAATGGCGGAGCCGGAACCCGAAGGACATCGGCTTGCGGGAGCGGATCGTCTTGTTCGGACGCTTCATCGCCGGGAAGCTCCTCGAAGGGCTCATCCGGCCGGATGTCGAGGCACCGAGCTTCGTCTTCTTTCATTTCGATGGCGATCACGCATGGCAGGAGCGTCACCTCACGAAGGATGACATCGTCGCCGATTTCGAAGATTTCATCCGGCGCCGGGTCATCCCTGCAATCGACCGAGCCCTGCACAAGCAGCGCGAAGCTGGCATTGAGGTGGAAGTGGACGCCGGCCGCAAGGCTGCGCTGCTGCGGCTGCGTCGCCTCACGCCGTTCTACAGCATCGAAGCCTGGCTGTTCCAGAACACGGCGGAAGCCCGACGGCTGTGCTCGCTCACATGCGGGAAGCATATGGGCGAGCTGCAGATGTGGGAGGCGGACCGCGGGAAGCTCGACGAGCTCGAAAAGCCGAAGTACGCGCTTCCCTGCATCGAAACGGATGATCACCTCGCCCTTGCAAGCAGCAGCTTTCCCACGCGAGAGGTCTACGTCGCCAGGAAGTCTTATGCCGCAGCCGTGGACAACCTCCGCCGCTGCCGCGATCTGCGCTCTGCCCTGGTTCGCACCAACCGCGACTGACCTATCTTTCAAGTAAAGAGGACCCACCAAGGGTTGGGCTCGCGACCTCGGCGTACGCAACGAAGTTTCAGGACGGGCTCCCTGCGCTCGACGAGACTCCGGGCCGGCGGCCGGCCACCCCCTTGCAGGAGAATGTACTGGCGCGTGGTTTCCTCCCTCCGTCCCTCGGAGCGACGCAACGCGCAGCGCAGCGGCGCGGGCTGGGTTCGGCGCGAGATAAATTGCACGGCCGGGTGGTCAAACGCCGGTCGGTCGTGGAGATGGCACCGCCGGTCACTCGCAATACGGCGGTCAACGGACGAGCGACGGGCCCAGACCCGCGGCGCCAGCAAGCGTGTGCACGGTCTCCAGGAACTGCGCGCGGGAGTAGAACGCGGGCGGTATTTTCAGGGCAGCGACGGCCCCAGACCCGCGTCGCTGGCGCGTGTGTCTGCCAGCCCGGCACGTTCCCGTGACCGCCGGGGGCGCGACGGGGTGCGTCGAACAGCTTGCGCGATGACGCGGCGCGAGCTCAGCCGGCCGTGCGGAGCAGCTCGGCGTAGCGCGCGAGGTCGATGTTGCCGCCGCTCACCACGACGCCGACGCGCTTGCCCTGGATCGGCAGCCCGGCGTGGCGCGCCGCGGCGAACCCGAGGCAGCCGGTCGGCTCGACGACGATCTTCAGGCGCGCGGCGAACAGCTGCATGGCCTCGACGAGCTGGGCGTCGCTCGCGGTGAGCACGTCGGCGAGCTCGCGCCGGATGATCGCGAACGTCAGCTGGCCCAGGTGCTGGGTCTGCGCGCCATCGGCGATCGTCTTGGGGGTCGCGATGTGGACGATCGCCCCGGAGCGGAACGACTGCTGGCCGTCGTTGCCGGCCTCGGGCTCGACGCCGTAGACCTTGCAGGCAGGGGAGAGGGCATGCGCGGCGAGCGCGGCACCGCTGACCAGGCCGCCGCCGCCCAGGGGCACGAACAGGTAGTCGAGCGGGCCGGCCTCCTCGAGCAGCTCCTGGGTCGCGGTGCCCTGGCCGGCGATCACGTCGGGGTGATCGAACGGCGGGACGAGCGTCAGGCCGCGCTCACTCGCGAGCTTGTGCCCGATCGCCTCGCGATCTTCGGAGAACCGGTCGTAGATCACGACCTCGGCGCCGTAGCCGCGGGTCGCGGCGAGCTTGATCGCGGGGGAGTCGTGCGGCATGACGATCGTCGCGGGCATGCCGAGCAGCCGGGCGGACAGCGCGATCGCCTGGGCGTGGTTGCCCGACGAGAAGGTGACCACACCCGCGCGGCGCTGGGCGTCGGTGAACCGCGACAGCGCGCTGTACGCGCCGCGGAACTTGAAGGCGCCGCTGCGCTGGAAGTTCTCGCACTTGAAGACAACCTCGGCGCCGAGCAACGCATCGACGAACCGCGAGCGCATCACGGGGGTACGGTGGGCGTGGCCCGCGAGCCGGGATGCGGCCGCGAGCACGTCGTCGTAGGTGGGCAGAGCGGTCACGGGCAAGCGATCTCGGTCAGTTGGGAGCGCCGGAGGCGTTGGGCCGATTGGTCTTCATGTAGCGGCCGGCGGCATCGCGCTCATCCTTGCTCTGATCGGGCGTGCGGCAGACCTTGCGGGTGAGGTTAGAGCCGGTCGGCGTCTCGTCGTGGCAGTCGGTGTCGGAGCTCGCGCCGCTGCCGGAGGTGGCCGTGTTGGCGCCCGTTCCCTGGGCGGCAGGTGCTCCACAGGAGGCGAGCAGGAGCGCTGCGGCAAAAAGCGTGCGTCGCATGACGCGATGCTACTGCATCCGGCGGCGCGGCAGCTGAAACCAGCGCCGGTGATCGCCAAATACGCCAGGATCCCGGGAGTGTCCGTCGTATCTGCGAGAACCGCGGGCAGCGGCGGCGCTGGCTCGCAGCCTGGTGGTAGTCCTCGTGGCCGAGTTGAAACGCTGGTCGGCCAGGTCACCCGAGCGGTAGCGTCGGTCGGCCAGGTCACCCGAGCGGTAGCGTCGGTCGGCCAGGTCACTCGAGTCGCAGCGTCGGTAGGCCAGGCCACGCGGCCGGTCCTGTGGTCCGACATCAGTCATCTGGCGAGCCATGCGGCTGCATCATTTGCGCCTGATGCTGCGCCTGATGCCAGCCCGGCGAGATCTCCGCTTTGTGCTTTCGCCCCGGTTCTGGCGATCGTACGATGGCAGCGCTTGTGCGTTCGACGACAGGCATTTACAGCGTATTTACCAGCCTCGCAGTAGTCGCCCACAGGGCAATCACAGAGTAGTCACAGGGTAATCACAGGGCAATCACAAGAACAATCACAGCGCAATCACCGCCTGCGGTGCATACTCATTCACCCCGCGCGTGCCCGCGATCATCCACGGTGATGGTAATTTGTCTTCACGAACTCGAGCGGCGGGCAGATAATCGCTCGGCATCGTCGACGTCATCGGTACACATCGCGATCTCGACGTCGCGAGTGATTGTCACTGAGCTGTCACTGGTCTGGTACCTCACCCTGCCACCTGCGACGCGGCGTTCGCCGGCGGCACGGGCCGCGCAGAGATCCGCTGTGACGCTCGCGAAAGCTGCTCGCCGTTCGCCATTTGCCTGGTGAAGGCTTGACCCGATTTGCATGTCCCGGTGTATATGTACCGCGGCTTTGCACCACATTCATGGGAGGAGTGCCATGCGACGCTACAGATGCTCGTTGACCAAGGTACTTGCCGCGCTGTCTGTCCTCGGCGCGACGCTCGGCGCGACACTCGTTGCGACGTCGATGGCGTGGGCGCAGGGCGTGACCGGTTCGGCCGTGACCGGGACCATCACCGAAGAAGGAACCGGCGTGCCCGTCGCGGCCGCCATCATCCAGCTCAAGAACACCGCGACCGGAGACTCCTTCACCGCCGTCACCTCGGACTCGGGGACGTACTTCATCGACAATGTCCCGCCCGGCGGGCCGTACCTGCTCACGATCACCTCGCCGGCCTACAAGTCGGCGAGCAAGCGCGGCATCACGCTGCAGCTGGGCCAGCGGCTGCAGGTCGATCAGGTGATGAGCGCCAACATCGAGGAGATCGTCGTCGTCGACCAGGTCGACCCGCTGAAGGACAAGGAGCGTACCGGTCCATCGACGACGATGCGCGAATCGACTATCGGCAAGATTCCGCTGCAGGGGCGCAACTTCACCGACCTTTTGTCCACCGCGCCGCAGGTCAATGGTGAATCCATCGCCGGCCAGAACAACCGCTACAACAACATCCAGATCGACGGCGGCGCCAACAACGACCTGTTCGGCCTGGCGGGTAACGGCACGCCCGGCGGCCAGGCCAACGCCAAGCCGATCTCGCTCGAGGCGATCAAGGAGTTCGTCGTCCAGGTCGCGCCGTTCGACGTTCGCCAGAGCGGTTTCACCGGGGGCCTGGTGAACGCGATCACCAAGAGCGGGACCAACGAGTTTCACGGCGACGCGTTTGGCTACTTCCAGAACAAGTCGCTTGCGGGCCGGCGTGACGATCCGACCTTCCTCGATTACCGGACCTTCCAGTTCGGCGCCGACCTCGGTGGCCCGATCATCGAGGACAAGGTGCACTTCTTCGCCTCGGTCGATCTGCAGGCGAAAAACCAGTCGTTCGGCAACGCCTTTCAGCTCACCGGCGACCCTGCGCACGACGCGATGACCGATGGCTTCACGCTGACCGAGGTCCAGCGCTTCCAGGACATCCTGGCGCAGAAGTACGGGATCACCAACGCGGGCAACGGGCTGGCGCCCAAGCTGGAGAACCCGGACTACAACATCTTCGCCAAGGTGACGACCAACCAGATCCCCAACAGCCGGCTCGAGGTCACCTTCAACCTCGTCGACGCCTCCCAGGACATCCTCACCCGGAATCCGCTCGCGCCGAGGCTCCCGACGGTCAACGCGGCCGGCGTGGAGACGAACGCCGGTAACCTGCGCGACGGCTACGAGCTATCGAACAGTGGCTACGGCCAGGCCAACACCACCGCTACCCACCGCTTCAAGCTCACCACCAACTGGGGGGACTTCTCGAACGAAGCGCTCGGCGGCGTGTCGATCATTCGCGACCACCGCGATCTGCCGAACAAGCTGCCGCTCATCCTGGTCGACCTGGCCGATCCGACCACCAACGGCGGCGGCAAGGTTGGAACCAGTGACTCCTGGCTCGCAGCCGGCGGCGAGCGGTTCTCGCACCAGAACCTGCTCGACCAGGACGTCTACGAGGTCCAGGACAATCTCACGTACAGCGGCATCGCCTCGCACCACCTCACCGTAGGGGCCAACAACGAGGTCTTGCGGATCCGCAACGTGTTCTTCCAGTCGGCCTACGGCATCTGGGCGTTCTCCAGCCTCGCCAACTTCGACGCGGGCATTCCGGAGGCGTACCAGCGCCGCTTCGCAGTCTCGAACCTGCAGGATCCGGGCACGGCCAAGTTCTCCGTCGTGCAGCCCGGTCTCTACATTCAGGACGAATGGGAGGTCACCAAGAACCTGACGCTCACTCCCGGCTTCCGCGTCGATGTGCCGTTCCTGAACAAGGCGATCACCAACCCAGCGCTGGTCAATAACGCGGCGTTCCCGATCGATACCGGCGTGGTGCCAAGCGGCAACGCCCTGTGGTCGCCCCGGCTCGGCGTGAACTGGAACGTCACAGGCGACGCTACCACCATCGTGCGCGGCGGCGTCGGCCTGTTCACGGGTCGTCCGCCCTACGTCTGGATCGGTAACGCGTACAACGGGAACGGACTGTCGCAGGTCGAGCTCGGTTGCACCGCGACCACGGGCCTCCCGATGTTCACCCTCGATCCCAACAACCAGCCTACGAGCTGCACCGGAGGCACCGGTGCGGTAGCTCCCACCAACCAGGGCGAGATCGACTACTTCGATCCGAAGACCAGGTATCCGCAGAACTTCCGTGTGTCGGCGGGCGTCGACCAACGCCTGCCGTTTGGCATCGTCGCCTCCGGCGACTTCCTGTACACCCGCGACGTCAATGGCTGGTACACCGCCGACACGAACCTCGTGCATACGGGCAGCGATGGTGAGGGTCGTGAGCTCTACGGCACCATCACCGGGAGCGCCACCCTGAACAGCTTTCGCTCCACGGCCACGCGCGTCGACCCGATGGATCTGACCTCGGCCATCAAGGTCTACAACAAGAGCGGCGGCCGCGTGTACAACGCGACGGGAGCGCTCTCCAAGACCTTCGCCGATCGTTACGAGCTCGACGCCGCCTACACGTACTCCAACTCGCAGGACCGCATCTCGCTCACGAGCTCGCAGGCGTTCTCGAACTACCAGTTCGCGCCGGTCGACGGATCGCTCCGCGATCGCAACGTCCGGCCGTCGGCGTTCGACCGCCGTCACAAGATCACGCTCGCCGGCGCCGCGTCGCTCCCCTATGGCTTCGGCGCGGGCCTGGTCTACAACCTGGTCTCGGGCTTGCCCTACACCTGGACCGTGAACGGCGACGTCAACGCCGATGGTATCAACGGCAACGACCTCGTGTTCGTGCCCGCCAACGCCGGCCAGATCACGCTGGCAGACCCGACGCAGTACGATCAGCTCGCGAAGTTCATCGAGGGCCAGAAGTGCCTGAAGGAGGCAGAGGGTCACTTCGTGGATCGCGGTGCGTGCCGCAATCCATGGACCGAGTTCCTCAACGTGCGCGGCACCTGGCAGTCACCGGCGGTCATGGGCCAACGCATCCAGGTCCAGCTCGACATCTTCAATGTCTTGAACCTCATCGACAACAAGTTGGGCCTGTTCAACCAGGCGACCGGCTTCGAGAACGTCAACGCGTCGTTCCTCAAGGCCGTTGGCTACGACACGGCCAACGGGCGACCGCTCTACCAGTTCACCGCGCCCAACAGCGTGGTGAACACCTTGTACAGCCCCACCAGCTCGCGGTGGCGCATCCAGCTCGGCGCCCGTTACAGCTTCTGAAGCGCGAGCGCTGCGCCCGGTCAGCCCACCTCGCCGGGCCTGGCGCGGTCGGAGGCGGCGAACGCGGCCCGGACCTTGGCCACGAGGCTGGACGGGTTGAACGGCTTCTGGAGGAAGGCATCGCGCGCCAGGCTGACGCCGTGGCGGACGACCTCGTCGTTGGTGTAGCCGCTCATGTAGAGGACCTTGAGCTGCGGGCGGCGCGACTTGATGGCATCGGCGAGCTCGCGGCCGCCCATTCCGGGCATCACGACGTCGGTGACCAGGAGGTGGATCGGCCCCAGGTGTGACCGCTCGATCTGCTCGGCCTCCTCGCCGCTCCTGGCGCTGAGCACGCTGTAGCCGTGGAGCTCGAGCGCGCGCTGGACGAGGCGGCGCACGGCGTCTTCGTCCTCGGCGAGGAGCACGGTCTCGGTCCCCCGTGGCCGCTCTCGCGGGAGGAAGGTCGGGGTGACCTCGACGTCGTCGATCACCGGGAGGATCACGCTGAACGAGCTGCCCTTGCCGGGCGTGCTGTCGACGCGGATCTGGCCGTTGGCTTGCTCGACGATGCCGTAGGCCGTGGCGAGGCCGAGGCCCGATCCCTGGCCCTGGGGCTTGGTGGTGAAGAACGGCTCGAACACCCGCGCCCGGACCTCGTCGGTCATGCCGTCGCCGGTATCCGAGACCGCGAGGCAGACGTAGCGCCCGTTCAGCGTCCGGATGTTGCTGGTCGCGATCACCAGCTTGCCACCGCGCGGCATCGCATCGCGGGCGTTGACCACGAGGTTCATGACGACCTGCTCGATCTGTCCGGCGTCGGCCATCACCGAGCTCAGGTGGGGATCGAGCTGGGGCGTGAGGATGATGTTCTCGCCGATGATGCGCTTGCACATCTTGACGATCCGCTCGACCAGCACGTTGAGGTTCAGCGCCTTGGGCGCGATGATCGATCGCCGGCTGAACGCGAGCAGCTGGGCGGTCAGCGCCGCGGCGCGGTCGCCGGCCTCGCGGATCATCGTGAGATCGGCGTGCTCGGTGGAGTGCTCCGGGAGCTGGTCGAGCAGGACGTCGGTGTAGCCGTTGATCACCGTGAGGAGGTTATTGAAGTCGTGGGCGACGCCGCCGGCGAGCCGCCCGACCGCCTCCATCTTCTGGGCGTGGCGGAGCTGATCCTCGAGCTCGCGCCGCGCGGTGGTATCGCGCACGAGGGCGAGGTGGAAGGTCTGGCCGCGGGCTTCGAACGCCCGGATGCGGACCTCGACGGGGAACGATCCGCCGTCCTTGCGGACGTGGCGCGAATCGAACGTGACGGTCTCGCCGACCGACAGCCGCCGGCTGATCTCGTCGAGCAGCTCGCGCGACGCGTCCGGATCGAACAGGCTGGTCGCGGCGCCGATCAGCTCCTCGCGCGTGTAGCCCAGGCTCGCGCACGCCTGCTGGTTGACCTCGACGACCGCGCCGGTCACGCCGTCGTGGACGAAGAAGCCATCGGTCGCGTGATCGACGAACATCCTGAGCCGCGCGTCGCTCTCGCGCAGCTCGCGGACGGCGAGGTCCGCCTCGAGGGCGATGCACGCGAGCGACTCGGCCTTCGCGAGCACGTCGCGGTGCGAGGGCTCGGGGGTGCGCGGCGTCTGGAAGTAGACCGCGAACGTGCCGAGCACCCTGGTGCGACCGGGGCGGCGGCGCGACAGGATCGGCGTCGACCAGCAGGCCCGCAGGCCGTGGCTCAGGGCGAGCGCGTGAGGGCCCGCCCACAGCGGATCGGTCGCGATGTCGGTGACGAACACGGGCTCGCGGCGAAACGCGGCGGTGCCGCACGAGCCGGAGCTCGCGCCGATCTCGATGCCGTCGAGGAGGGCGTTGTAAGCGGCCGGCAACCCGCGGCCCGAGACCCAGCGCAGGCGGCGGCCGTCGGGCTCCATCAGCAACATCGAGCCGAGCGCACCGGGGATCTGATCTTCGACGTGGCCGACCAGCTCGTCGAGGGTGTCCTGCAGCGGGGCGTTGGTCGCGATGCGCTCCAGGATCGCGGCCTGGCGTTCATGCGTCGTCTGCGCGCGATCGGGGGTGACCATGCCTCTCGGGTACGTTACTACGTTCAGTTGTTGGGCTCGGAGCCCACCCGTGTATGGCCAGCCTCACGTGCCTGACGTGAGTGCCTGCATCAGCGTACGAAATGCCAGCATCGCGCACACCCGGCGTGATCGAAAGCGCCGTACACCCGCGAACGCTCGCAGCTCGCCGAGCTCGTCCGGGATCGCAGCATCAGGCGCGGTTTGCACGAAATGCTCGAACGCGGTGGCGAGCCGGGAAGCGGCTTCCGTGGTGTGGCCTCGCACCATCGTGGTCATGATCGACGCCGCGGCGCGCGACAGCGCGCAGCCACGACCTTCGAACGTGAGGTTCGCGACGGTGCCATCGATGATCCGCGCATGAACGGTGATCACATCGCCGCACAGCGGGTTATCGACCGTCGCATGGTGGGTCGCCTCGGCCAGGGGCCCCACATGACGGGGCGCCCGATCGTGATCGACGATCGTCGCCTGGTACAGGTCGTCGACCTCGCTCATGGCAGCACCTGGCGCACGCGCGCGAGGCTCCCGATCAGCGCGTCGATGTCGGCGTCGTCGTTGTAGAGCGCGAGCGAGGCGCGGGCGCTCGCGTCGACGCCGAACCGGCGGTGCAGCGGCTCGGCGCAATGGTGGCCGCTGCGGATGGCGACGCCGTCGCGATCGACGATCGTCGCGATGTCGTGCGGGTGCGCGCCGGTGACCGTGAACGCGACGACCGCCGCCTCGGGATCGCCGAGCACGCGGACGCCGGGCTGGGCGGCGAGCTCGTCGCGGAGGCGGCGGTGCAGCCGGGCTTCGTGGCGGGCGATCGCGGCGCGATCGAGCGTTCCGAGGTAGCGGATCGCGGCGCCGAGCCCGATCACGCCGGCGATGTTCGGGGTGCCGGCCTCGAAGCGATGCGGGGGGTCGCGCAGCCGCGCCCGGTCGTAGTCGACCTGGGCGACCATCTCGCCGCCGGTCTGCCACGCTGGCATCGCCGCGAGCAGCGCGCGCCGCCCCCACAGCACTCCCGTGCCGGTCGGGGCGAACAGCTTGTGGCCGGAGAACGCGTAGAAGTCGCAGCCGAGCGCGGCGACGTTGACCTCCAGGTGGGCGACCGCCTGCGCGCCGTCCACCAGGACGACCGCGCCGACCGCGTGGGCCGCGGCCGCGATCTCGGCGATCGGGGCGATCGTCCCGGCGACGTTCGACAGCTGGGACACCGCGACCAGCTTGACCCGGCCGTCGAGGAGCGCCGTGAGCCCCGCCAGATCGATGCGGCCGCGGTCATCCACCGGGGCGATCCGCAGGGTCGCGCCGCGCTCCGCGCACAGCACTTGCCAGGGGACCAGGTTCGAGTGATGCTCGAGCGCCGTCGCGACCACGACGTCACCGGGGCCGACGTGCGCGCGGCCCCAGCTGTGGGAAACCAGGTTCACCGATTCCGTGGTGCCGCGGGTCAGCACGATCTCGTCGGTGCGGCCGCCCACGAACCGGGCGATCTGCTCGCGCGCCGTGTCGAACGCCTCGGTCGCAGCCTCGGAGAGTGCGTGGACGCCGCGGTGCACGTTGCCGGCCTGGTGGGTGAACACCCGGACCACGGCGTCGATCACGGCCCGGGGCTTGAGGGATGTGGACGCGCTGTCTAGGTAGGCCAGCCGCCGGCCGTGGACCGGGGCGTCGAGCGCCGGGAACTCGCGCCGCAGGGCTTCCAGGTCGAGGTCCACCCCCCGTACCCTAGCGCGCCGTCACTCCCGGCACACAGCGTCCTGTCATTTTACCTGTCATTTAGATGCAACATCGATTGCGACAAAGTGCTGGATCTCCGAGGTTCATGGTGAGGGGGATCCATGGCCACCATCACGTTCACGGTCAATCGACAAGCTCATAGACTCGAGTGTGCGTCGACCACTCTGCTGGTCGAAGCGCTACGCGAGCATCTCCGTCTCACCGGCACGCACGTCGGATGCGACACCAGCCAGTGCGGCGCGTGCACCGTCCACGTCAACGGCAAGTCGGTCAAGTCATGCACGATGCTCGCGGCCGAGGCCGAGGGCGCCAACATCACGACGATCGAGGGACTCGCCGACGGTGGCACGCTGCATCCCATGCAGGCCGCCTTCCAGGAGCACCACGGCCTGCAGTGCGGGTTCTGCACGCCGGGGATGATCATGAGCGCGACCGACCTGTGCCGCCGGACGCCGGATCCGAGCGAGCACGAGGTCCGGCACTGGCTCGAGGGCAACCTGTGCCGGTGCACGGGCTACCACAACATCGTCAAGGCCGTGCGCGCGGGCGCGGCCGGCATGCGCGGAGGTAAGTGATGACGACCCAGGGCATCGGCGCATCCGTCAGGCGCAAGGAAGACCGCCGGTTCTTGCTCGGCAAGGGCAACTACACCGACGACATCACGCTCCCCCACCAGAGCTACGCGGTGTTCGTGCGCTCGATGTACGCGCACGCGAAGATCACCAAGATCGACAGCGCCGCCGCCAAGGCCGCGCCCGGCGTGATCGGCATCCTGACCGGCGACGACGTCGCGGCCGACGGGCTCGGCGGGCTGCCGTGCGGGTGGCTCATCAAGAACAAGGACGGCTCGAACATGGTCGAGCCGCCGCACCCGGCGCTGGCCCACGGCAAGGTCCGCCACGTCGGCGATCCGGTGGTCATGGTGATCGCGAACACCAAGGCCGAGGCGCGCGCGGCCGCGGCCCTGGTCGATGTCACCTACGACGTCTTGCCGGCCTCGGGCCTGCTCGCCGACGCCGTCAAGCCCGGCGCGCCGCAGGTCTGGGACGAGGCGCCCAACAACACCTGCTACGACTGGCACATCGGCGATCCGGTGACCACCGACGCCGCGTTCAAGAAGGCCGCGCACGTCGTCGAGCTCGACCTCACCAACAACCGGCTCGCCCCCAACCCGATCGAGCCGCGCGCCTACAACGCTTACTACGACGCCGCCGCCGATCACTACACGCTGTACACGACGTGCCAGAACCCGCACGTGATCCGGCTCCTCATGTCGGCGTTCACGCTGCACGTCCCCGAGCACAAGCTGCGGATCGTCGCCCCCGACGTCGGCGGCGGGTTCGGCTCGAAGATCTTCCACTACGCCGAGGAGCTGCTGGTCACCTGGGCATCGAAGAAGGTCGGCCGCCCGATCAAGTGGACCTCGGACCGCAGTGAGGCCTTCCTCAGCGACGCGCACGGCCGCGATCACATCAGCCACGCATCGCTGGCGGTCGACGCCTCGGGCAAGTTCCTCGGCCTCCGGGTCAAGACGCTCGCCAACCTGGGCGCCTACCTGTCGACGTTCGGCTCGTCGGTGCCGACCTACCTGTACGCGACGCTCCTGTCCGGGGTGTACGACTTCCCGGCGATCTACGCCGAGGTCCGCGGGACCTTCACCCACACGGTCCCGATCGACGCCTACCGCGGCGCCGGCCGGCCCGAGGCGGCGTACCTGCTCGAGCGCCTGGTCGACAAGGCCGCGCGCCAGCTCGGCATCGACCGCATCGAGCTGCGCCGCAAGAACATGATCCGCGTCGATCAGTTCCCGTACCAGACCCAGGTCGCGCTGCAGTACGACATCGGCGACTTCCAGGCCACGCTCGACCTCGCGCTCAAGGCGAACGACTACCCGAACTATGCCAAGCGCAAGGCGGCGAGCGCCGCCAAGGGCAAGCTGCGCGGCTTCGGGATCTCGACGTACATCGAGGCGTGCGGCATCGCGCCGTCGGCGATCGCGGGGGCGCTCGGCGCCCGCGCCGGGCTCTACGAGTCCGCCACCGTGCGGGTCAACCCCACCGGCTCGGTGACGGTGTTCACCGGCACGCACTCCCACGGCCAGGGCCACGAGACCACGTTCGCGCAGCTGGTGTCCGAGAAGCTCGGCATGTCGATCGACAACATCGACGTCGTCCACGGCGACACCGATCGGATCTCGTTCGGCATGGGCACCTACGGCTCGCGCTCGGCGGCGGTCGGCGGCTCGGCGCTCATGAAGGCGCTCGACAAGGTGATCGACAAGGGCAAGAAGATCGCGGCGCACCTGCTCGAGGCCAGCGCCTCGGACATCGAGTTCAAGGACGGCAACTACCGTGTGGCCGGCACCGACCGCGTCAAGGCGTTCGGCGAGGTCGCGTTCACCGCCTACGTCCCGCACAACTATCCGCACGAGACCCTCGAGCCCGGCCTCGAGGAGCAGGCGTACTACGACCCCAAGAACTTCACGTTCCCGGGTGGCACGCACCTCGTCGAGGTCGAGGTCGATCCCGAGACCGGCGTCGTCGAGGTCGTCGACGTCGCGATCGCCGACGACGTCGGCACGATCATCAACCCGATGATCGTCGACGGCCAGGCCCACGGCGGCCTCGCCCAGGGCATCGGCCAGGCGCTCTACGAAGAGGTTCGCTACGACGCCGGCGGCCAGCTCACCAACGGCTCGTACATGGACTACTGCATGCCGCGCGCGGCCGACCTGCCGAACTTCAAGGTCGGCAACCACACCACCGCGTGCACCCACAACCCGATCGGCGTCAAGGGCGTCGGCGAGTGCGGCGCGATCGGCGTGCCGCCCGCGGTGATCAACGCCGTGATCGACGCGCTGACCCCGCTCGGCGTCACCGACATCTCGATGCCCGCGACCCCCGAAAAAGTCTGGCGCGCCATCCAGGCCGCCCAGGCCACGAAGAAGGGAGCCTGACATGAAGGACTTCACGTTCCATCGTCCGACGACGATCAAGGAAGCCGTCGGGCTTCTGCATGGTCGCGACGGCGCGAAGTTTCTCGCCGGCGGCCAGAGCCTCTTGCCCGTGTTAAAGCTCGAGCTCGCCGAGCCGAGCGATCTGGTGTCGCTCGCGCACATCAAGGAGCTCCACGACATCCGCGTCGATGGCGGCAACGTCCTGATCGGCGCGCTGGTCACCCACGACGAGGTCAGCCGGTCACCCGAGGTGAACAAGGCGATCCCCGCGCTCGCCAGGCTCGCCGGGGCGATCGGCGATGCCCAGGTCCGCAACCGCGGCACCCTCGGCGGTTCGGTCGCGCACGCCGATCCGGCGGCCGACTACCCGGCGGCGCTGGTCGGGCTCGGCGCCACGGTGATCACCGATCGGCGATCGATCACCGCCGACGCGTTCTTCACCGGCCTGTTCGCGACCGCGCTCGAGCACGGCGAGCTCATCAAGGCGGTGCAGTTCCCGGTGCCCAAGCGCGCGTCGTACGCCAAGTTCGCGCACCGCGCGTCGAAGTACGCCCTGGTCGGGGTGTTCGTCGCCGAGACCGCGGGTGGGATCCGCGTGGCGGTCACCGGCGCGGGGCCCACGGTGTTCCGCGCGCCGCAGTACGAGGCCGCGCTCGGCAAGAAGCTGGACGCCGCCTCGCTCGACGGCATCGCCGTGCCGGCGACCAGCTTCAACAGCGACGCCGAGGCCAGCGCCGAGTACCGCGCGCACCTGGTCGGCGTGATGGCGCGGCGGGCGGTCCAGGCGCTCGCATGACCGTGCGGCCGCCGGCTGAACCGACCGCGCGGGCGATCGAGTCGGCGGCAGCTTCGCCGCGCGATTCGTCGGGTGCGCCGTGAGCGCCTCGCCGGGGGCGTCGCCTGTGGTGTCGCCTGTGGCGTCGGTCGACGCGCTGCTCGCGCTGCTCGCCGGCCAGCGTTACCTCGCCGATCCGAGCCTTGGGACCGTGCTCTACCTCGGCCTGCGGCTCGGCAAGCCGATCCTGCTCGAGGGCGAGGCCGGCGTCGGCAAGACCGAGGTCGCCAAGGTGCTGGCCGCCGCGCTCGGCCGCCGGCTCATTCGCCTGCAGTGCTACGAGGGCCTCGACGTCGCGTCGGCGCTCTACGAGTGGGACTTCGCGCGCCAGATGCTCGAGATCCGGCTCGCGGAGGCGGCGGGGCCGGCCGCGCGCGCGGCCTTGGCGACCACGCTCTACAGCGAGCGGTTCCTCCTGCGCCGCCCGCTGCTCGACGCGGTCACCGGCGATCCGGCCGGCGCGCCGGTCCTGCTCATCGACGAGCTCGATCGCACCGACGAGCCGTTCGAGGCGTTCCTCCTCGAGATCCTGTCCGACTTCCAGGTCTCGATCCCCGAGCTCGGCACGATCCGCGCCCCGACCCCGCCGATCGTCATCGTGACCTCGAACCGCACCCGCGAGATCCACGACGCGCTCAAGCGGCGCTGCCTCTACCACTGGATCGATTACCCCGACGCCGCGCGCGAGCTCGCGATCCTCACCGCGCGTGCGCCCGAGGTGCCGGCGCGGCTCGCCGCGCAGATCGTCGCGTTCGTCCACAAGCTGCGCGCCAGCGATCTGTTCAAGCTGCCCGGCGTCGCCGAGACCCTCGACTGGGGCCAGGCCCTCGTCGCGCTCGGCTGCGTCGAGCTCGATCCCGAGACCGTCAACGCGACGCTCGGCGTCTTGCTCAAGTACCAGGACGACCTGGCGCGGATCACGGGACCGGCGGCACACGCCCTGGTCGACGCGGCGCGCGGCACGGGGTGAGTGAGGAACCTCGCATCACGGGGAACGCCCGTGGCGAATAACCAGCGACGCGCCTGCGTTACACTCATCCAATGACACACTGGGATCGAGCCGCCTGGGCGCTGGTGACAGGAGCGATCGTGATCGGTGCCAATGCGATCAACGAGGCGCGGGAGCACGAGTTTGCGAGCGCCGCCATGTTCGCCGTGGTCGCGCTCGGTCTCGCCGGCGTGTGGCGCCTGCTCCGATGGTACGAGGCGCGACGGTAAGTTCGCGAGTCGCGAACATCACGCGACCGCGAGCCGCTCGCTGAAGAACGCGATCACGCGATCGAGCGCGACGCGGGTCGGGTGGCCCGGTTCGTCGACCAGGTGGCGCGTGACCACCGAGTGCGCGTTGCGCGGCAGGCCATGCGGGTTGCCCGGGCTCGAGTCGATCTCGATGCCGATGAAGCGGTCGCCGAGCTCCTCGCGCAGTCGTTCGAAGCGCTCGCCCGGGGACCCCCGGTCGCCGGTGAACCGCAGCCCCATCACCGGCGTACCTGCGGCGCACCTCGCCCGGACCTGCACGAGGTCGGCCTCGGAGATCCCGAGATCGCGGCGGTGCTTGCGGGACACGGGGAACGGCATCGAGGGCTGGCTGAGCACCGGGGCGACCATGGTGTCGTCGACCATCATCGCGAGCGCGAACCCGCCGGTCAGGCACATGCCGATCGCGCCGACCCCGGGGCCGCCGCACGCCGCGTGGGCATCGCGGGCGAGCGCCCGCAGCCAGGTCACGATCGGGCTCGTCTTGCGGGTGGCCCACGTCGCGAACTCGCATGACACGCACGCGCGCGCGATCCCGCCGAGCGCGTAACCTGCCGTGACCTCGCGCCCGGGCTCACCGAACAGCGACGGAAAGTAGGCGGTCATCCCGGCCGCGATCACGCGCCGGCCAAACGCGACGACCCCCGGATGCAGCCCAGGTATTTCATGAATCACGATTACCGCCGGCCCGGTGCCGCCGCGGAACACCGTACGGGTCACGCCCTCGTAGGTAGTCTGGGTACGCTCCAGATCAGGGTACGCGTTGGTCACACCGGCACCTTAACAGCTCCGGAGCCGGCATGGCGGTCGGGGCGGGAGCGCCGAGATCGCCTTGGGGGTTGATGACGAAGTGAGCACGCTCGTCGCGCGAGCTACCCACTCCTCCCCTCGGGTGCGGGAGGGGCCGAACCAGCGTAGATTGCAGCCATGAGCGAGAACCGGCGCGAGCTCGAGTCCAGCATCCATCTCGAGCTTCGCAAGGGAGGGACCTACGCCGACTACCTGCACCTCGACGACTTGCTCGCGGCCCAGCGGCCGGTGACCGACGTGCACGACGAGCTCCTGTTCATCATCCAGCACCAGACCAGCGAGCTGTGGATCAAGCTGCTCTTGCACGAGCTCGATCTCGCGGTCCGGCTGGTCCGCGCCGACCGGCTGGGGGAGTCGTTCAAGATCTTCGCGCGGGTCGCGCACATCCAGCGGATGCTGTTCGAGCAGTGGGCCGTCCTCGAGACGATGACCCCCAGCGAGTACCTCCAGTTCCGCGACGCGCTGGGTCACGCGAGCGGCTTCCAGAGCTACCAGTACCGCGCGCTCGAGTTCGTGCTCGGCAACAAGGACGCGAACCTGATCAAGCCGTACCAGCACGAGCCGCACATCCACGCCGAGCTCGCCGCACGGCTGGCCGCGCCGTCGCTCTACGACGAGTTCTTGCGCTGGCTCGCCCGCCACGGCCACGTCATACCCGCCGATCGGCTCATGCGAGACTTCACCCAGCCCTACGAGAAGAGCGCCGAGGTGCTCGCGGTGTATCGCATCATCTATGCCGATCCGGCCCACAACTACGAGGCCTACGACATGTGCGAGAAGCTCGTCGATGTCGAGGAGCGCTTCCAGCTGTGGCGGTTCCGCCACATGACTACCGTCAAGCGCATCATCGGCTTCGCGCAGGGCACCGGCGGCAGCTCGGGCGCCGGCTTCCTGAAGAAGGCGCTCGACCTCACGTTCTTTCCCGAGCTGTGGGACGTGCGCACCCACCTCGCGTCTCCGGCGAAGTAGGCGAGCGCGTCACTCGGGCGCTCGATGATCATCCGCGGTGACCCGTGCGCGCAGACACCGGCCGAGGTGGCTGCCATGGGTCGTTTGTCAGGTATTTGTAACGGGAAGATTCGCGAAGACCCGGGTGTGAAGTCATGCGTTGCCGGTGGGATGGCGTCCAGGTTCCTCGGAATAGCTCTCCTCGCAGTTCTGGCCAGTTGTTCGTCTCGCGCGCAGAGCGCCCCCAAGCCGCTCGAGTGCGATGGCTCCCCACCCGTGACCGCAAAGGCCGCGGCCGGTAACCCAGGCGCGCGCAAGGCGGCGCAGCACGGGCTCGGCTTCCTCGTGACCGCGTCCAAGACGTGGACCGAGGAGCACAGATGTTTCGGCTGTCACGTCCAGGGCGTCACGATGGAAGCGCTCGCGGTCGGCATGCACCACCAGTACGACGTGGGCATGAAGGACATCGACGCGATGGTCGGCGCGCTGCAGCTGGGCGTCACCGCCGGCGGCCGTGTCACCGGCGCGGCGTTCGAGGGGCAAGCGTGGGCGCGCTACGACGCCTGGGTCAACGCCCAGCACACCGACGAGCTCCTCAAGTATGGCGAGGAGCTGATCCGCCTGCAGCAGCAGGATGGCTCGGTGCCCGATGACGATGCCCGGCTGCCGGTGACCGGCGGGACCATGCACACGACGTATCAAGCGATGCAGACCTGGCGGCAGGCGTTCGCGCACACCGCCGATGACAAGTGGCTCGCGCCGATGCGCAAGGCAGAGCGCTACCTCGCGCTCACGTCGAGCGACTGGCAGGTGTCCACCGAGGGGCTCTACATCCAGAACGTCAACCTCGCGCTGCTCGGTCTGGCCGCGGCGGGCGTGGGCCCAAGCGAGCAGAGCTCGATGCGCCTCCAGAAGATCCTCTTGGCGCGCCAGAACCAGGACGGCGGCTGGGGCCTCGATCCGAAGACCAGCGATGCGCTCGCGACCGGGCAGACGCTGTACGCGCTGCGGCTCGCCGGGCATGGCGACGGCGAACCGGCGATCGATCGCGGCACCGGCTGGCTCGTCGCGCACCAGGCCAAGGACGGCTCGTGGCACACCTACCAGAGCAACCAGGGCGGCGCCGAGAAGGGCGAGACCATGTGGGCCGTGCTCGGCCTGGTGGCCATGGATGTCACGAGCATCGCCGTCCACGGCGTGATCGATGGCCAGCACGTCGCGCCCAGCATGAAGATCGGGGTAGAAGCGCGCGACAACCAGGCGGGCGGCGTCGCCAAGCTCGAGATCTTCCTCGATGATCGGCCGCTCGCGGGCGCGTGCGCCGACAAGCTCACGCACCCGTGGTCGACGCAGGGGCTCGCGGACGGCAAGCATACGATCGACATCGTCGCGACGAACTCCAGGCAGCAGATCAGCAAGCGCCGCCTCGAGGTCTACGCCGGCAACGTGTTCCTCACGGATCTCGGGACGCGCTACGACGAGGCGAACCAGGCGACGGAGGTCGCCATCCGCAACCTCGCCGACTCGCCGGAGGCGGCGGGCAAGATCGCGCTCAACGTCTACGCGACGGAAGGCGACGGCAAGCGCGGCAAGAAGGTCTACACCACGGAGCAAGCGGGCACCCCCGGCGCGATGACCTTCGCGTGGAACGGCAACGGCGCCGATGGCAAGGCGCAACCGCGCGGCCGGTACATCGCCGAGCTCGAGCTGCGCGGCAAGGACGGCACGGTGATCCAGAAGAGCGAGACCGTGTTCACGCAAGACTCCGAGGCCGCCCAGCGCGCCAAGTTCGGCGAGATCGAAGGTCAGCTCAACCTGTCGGGCGGCGCGGCCTCGGCCAACACCACCGTCGAGCTCGTCAACGACCAGGGCGAGGTGCTGCAGCGCGTGCGCTCGACCGACCAGGGCAACTACCGGTTCAAGAGCGTCTCGAAGGGCGCCTACAAGGTTCGCGTGACCAAGCAAGGCTTCGCCGCCAAGGAAGCCCCCGTCGAATCGAAGCCGGCGGCGCCGGCCGCGAAGGCCAACATCGAGCTCAAGTGATTCGGACGCCGACGTCTTTGTGCCGATCTTTGGCGAGCTCGGTAATGGCGCGCCGGTGATCGAGGATCTCGAGGTCGTGCTTGCTGGTCAGCGAGGGCACGAGCGTGTAGAGGTCGCGGCCGAGTATGCCCGAGATGACGACGGCGAGCATGCTCCAGAGCGGAATCGACCCCCAGGTCGTGAGGCGGAGAGCGGAGTGGAGGACAATGCACAGCGGGCCCACCGTGCGGTCATCAGGTCCCAGTCCGAGAATGGGGTGACCGGTCGGATCGTCTCTGAACACTTTCGGCCGCCCGCGTGCTACGCTCCCTTAGTGGCGCGCAGAGCTCGAATCTGGACGTGGGACCGCGGCAACCGGATGCTGGATATGGATGGCCCCGCCGAGCTGCTTGCACCGATCCTGGAGACGGTGCTGAACGGTGCGCTGTGGCGGGAGCTCAAGAAATTCCCACCCGATACGCTGGAGCGCTTGCTCCCTCGGGTAGCGGTTCCTTCGAACATCAGGCGTCTCGTTGAGATCTGGATCGAAGAACACCAACGCTCGGCCGCCTGAACTGTCCACGTGGCAGCATCGGGCGCTCGTGCAGGTCGCGGCGAGCTCGATCGGGCCAGAGGTCGTTTTCGGCGGTGGTGCAGCGCTCGCGACGCTTCACCTGCATCACCGAACGTCCGAGGATCTCGATTTCTTCTTGAGCCGCGAGCTCGAGCCTGCAGAGCTTACTCCTCTCGCAGTCTCGCTCGAAACCGCTTCGATGAAGACAGAGCTCGAGGTCGTAGGCCCGCGCACGAGCATACTCCTCGTACGTGGAGCGAAACACGTCGGACGCATCGATTTCGCGTTCTACCCATACGATCCGGTCGGGCGGCGAACACGATGGCGCGGGCTAACGGTCGAGTCGCTGCAAGACATGACGGTGAACAAGCTGCAGGCGGTGCTTACGCGCAATCAACCGCGCGACTTTGTCGATCTCTACTTTCTGCTTCGCGAAGGACCTCTGCGAGACCTGGATCAGCTCCTGAATCTCGTGCGTGCAAAGTTCGATGTCGGACCACATCGGCTGGGACTCGCTGCTCGGTTGCTGCTGGCGTGCGAGGTCAAGGAGCTACCGCGAATGATCCGGCCCGTGACGCTTCGAGACATGGTCGTGTTTTCGAAGAACGCGCCCGCGAACTGACACGCTCGGAGTGATTGCGCTCGAGCAGGTGACCAGCAGGACGACCGAGAACGGGACGTGGACGCGCTTCCACGAGCGCAGGCGCGCCTTGCCGCGCGGGGCGCGCTCCTTGCGCCGCTCGAAGAACACGACACGATCGATCCGCCGGGCGATCTGGCGCGCGATCTTGTTTGGGGCGAGCCCGGCGAGGTCGCGGCGGTCGCGGCGGCGGGTCCGCATGCGGCGGAGATCGTCGGCCATCACCCAGAGGAGCAGGGGAATGAGCCCGATCTCCCAGGCGGTGGCCGAGCGCAGCTGGCCGACCGGCGAGCCGGAGCCCGCGCAGCATAACCTCGGCGAACACGCCGAGGAACGCGCCCAGGCCGACGATCCAGATGAGGTGGCTGAGCTTGCGGGTGCGGCCGCGCGCGGCGCCCGAGTCGCGGATGGCGAGGCCATCGACGAACAGCTGTGTGCTCAGGACGTCGAGCCGCTTGCGCCGCGAGCCGGTCGGGGCGGGGCGCTCGCGGAACAAGGTGGCCGGCGAGATCTCGATGAGCGAGCGTCGACACGCTCCACCTGCCTGAGTTCGCCGACCAGCCACCGACGGAGGTCTACGCGACCCTGCTCGGGCGCGGCACGTACCTCGCGTCCATCCGTACGATGTACCGCGTGCTCGCCGAGGCCGGCGAGGCCAAGGAGCGCCGCAACCAGCGGGCACCGCAGCATCATGCGATGCCGTCGCTGACGGCGACCGCGCCCAACCAAGTCTGGACGTGGGACATCACCAAGCTCGCGACGCTGAAGAAGGGCATCTTCCTGATGGCGTACGTCATCATCGACCTGTTCAGCCGCTTCGTCGTCGGGTGGATGGTCGCCGCCAAGGAGTGCAAGCACCTCGCCGCCCAGCTCTTCGCCGAGACCATCGCACGCCACCGCGTCAGCCCCGGCCTCCAGGTCCACGCTGACCGTGGGTCCGCGATGAGGAGCGACACGCTCGCCCAGCTGCTCGACTCGCTGGGCGCCTCGCGCAGCTTCAGCCGCCCGCGCGTGTCCAACGATAATCCGTACAGCGAGGCCCACTTCAAGACCCTCAAGTACCAGCCCGACTATCCCGGCTGCTTCGACTCCGCGCTCCACGGCCGCGCGTGGCTGCAGGACTTCTTCGCCTGGCACAACGACCACCATCACCACTCGGGCCTCGCCCTGTTCACACCAGCCGATGTCTTCCACGGCCGCGTCGCCGAGGTCGCCGCCGTACGCCAAGCCGCGCTCGACGCCGCATACTGTGCGCATCCCGAGCGCTTCCCCAACGGGGCACCTGGCGTGCCGCTGCCGCCTGCCGCCGTGCACATCAACCCCATCTTCACGGAGGCGGTCCCGGTCACCGAGCCGCTCTCCCCTGAGGCCTCTCTGCCAACGCACACCGCAAACTGAGCCCCATCGACCGAGCAGTCACCGTCAGGCGACCACCGCCGACCGAGCAATCCCGTGTCCGCCTACCGGACATCAGCATGACGAGACGACGTCCAATCCGGGACAGGCAGCGCCACCTCTTGGCGCGGAGCACAGCGGCCCGCCGGTGTTGAACCCACCGACGGACCAAGGAGCCACGATGCACAGACATCGCAACCCCAAGGCAAGACTATCGATGCGGTCCACCCCTGACAACGATCCCACACCACCTCGCGACCGCGAGGAGAAGGTCGTAGCAAAGAAGGTCTCGAGGCCGGACTTCGAGTACCACATGAACGGACTGCGCCTCGCTGTCGGACGGACCGAGGCGGTGGCCGACGCCCTGCAGCGGTACTTCGACGAGCGAGAGGTAGGAAGCGCTGATCCCGGCGTCGCCGAGCGCCGCGCGTCCCACCTGATCGACCTGACCGCGGAGTGCGCGGTCCGCGCGTGTGAGGAACTCGACCTCGCATGCGAGGCCATCGCCCTAACGTGATGCAGTAGTGGTAAGACGCGCCGCAACGGCAGACCTGACACCAGCGACCCGCGTCCAACACACCCTTGTTCCTGGGGGTATCGGGCCTGGGAGCGGTTCGTGAACTTCGCACGCAACGAGGCCGTGGTGCCCTGCGACATCGGAAGAACTACAGGCCAATCTCTGGTTCACGATCCGGACTCAAAGGGCACCCGAAGATCAGATTGCGTCCTCCAACAGAATTTCGTTGAGCTCATGGATCGCACCCCCGCTAGCGCTGTGCAACCCGATCAGTACACCGAGGTTCAGCGCGAGTCGCAGGCCAAACATGTAGCACGCGTTGTCGGTCCGAATATCACGCGCCTTCGGGGAGCTGATCCCGAGGATCGCCACACATGCAGCCGCAGAATCGCCGTGCTCGACGATGATCGGGAACGCGGCGACGCTACCCTCGTTGTGCGTCGGCTGGTTTTCGCGATCGCTGATCCGCGACGTGTCCTCGTGGCAGCGCGGCAGCCTCGACCGATAAACGAACGCGATATTGGAGTTGCTATCCACAGTAACGCCGTGCAGCCAACGTGGGTCATTTTGCGAATAGGACTTGACAATCTTGAATAATAGTGAACTTTCAAACTTAACCGCGAGATAGACACGTAGATGCGGATCGAACACAAGTGCTGCTTCCTGGAGAATCATCTCAAGCGCGGAGCCGACGGCGTGTGGGTTTCCGATGTCAAGCTCGCCGAGTGCTCGCAATCTGTCGAGTCTCGCATTCTTCTGTGGAGAAAGCGTATTAACTAGTAGCTGCAACAATGCATTCTCAAATGCGAGTAGCTTGTTGTCAGAAGTGTCGTGGACGAGCCGATTTTCACCGCGTATGTTATCGCTAACCCCTATCCAAAACCGGTTGAGGGCTGCCATCAACTGCCTCGCACCGGTGCAGGCACGCTCGAACTCGCTTTCTTTTTTGACGTGGTGATTGAGGCACTCGATCATGCGCTGGTGATGCTCGGGTTCCTGCGTCCTGTGCACGGCGAAGTATTCAGTTTCTCGCCCGCCTAAGACCTTTGCAAACCCACGTTCAACTCCAGTGACCATCAGCGTCGCCTGCTTCTCGAGTGCGTATTGCGCGCCCACCGCGACCACGACATCGCTGTGGCTGTACAGGCGGTCAACCTCGGAGAGAAGCTGCATCGTGCTGACGAGGAGATGCGGCGAGTCGATGTCCTCGCGCGATAGCTTCAGCTCCAACGTGAGCAACTCCAAGAACAAGCGGTGGTGCACTTTATCTGGCCTCCCGCCGCCGAGTTCCTCGTGGAGAATCGAGGTCAGAAAGATCCGCGAGGGTTCGTCGTCGACGCGAGCAACCAGCCTGGCCAGTGCGCGCGGAAACACTTTAATGAACGCGAGGTAGTCCGGAGCGATCATCTTGATCTCCGAGAGCTCCCAACATGCTGTTCGTAGGAAGTCATGGTCGAACGCTTTGTGCTTCTCGATCTCGGTATCGAGATTAACCCGCAGTATCTGTGTGCTCGTCGTCGCTCCCGACTCCGCCGCAGTCCTCGCCGTGGTCGCGCCCGCTGGAGGGTTGGCCGCCAGGATGAGCTGATTGGGATCGACGCCATTGCGGAACTTGAGCTGTGGGCGATCGCTGTCGCGCAGCCCATCCAAGTTGATCGCAGCGCACCCCTGTTCGTACGCTGCGTAGACCGACTCGCCGTCGCCCAGGCCACCGTAGAACATGATCGCGAAGCTCCGAGCCGCATCGTCGCTGATCGAGCCACTCACGCCAATGGCGCAGTCGATATGTCGCACAAGCGCGCTGGCATATTCGTCGCTGTAGCACGCATTGAAAAGAATCAGTTTCACCGACGAGCCTGCTACAGCGAACGCGTTTTCGAGTGCCGCGGTCGAGACCAACTGAGGCCGCCCCTCGGGCCCCTGGAAGTACAAGCCGTGCCGGTCTTCGCCGTCGAGCGAGCCAGGTTCGCCCACGATGTCCCGGCGCGGCACCTTGTCCGGTTGCGGCTTGCCAGGCGCGCCACGAAGGCTGCGGCCGCCGTGCCCGCTGAAGTGGACCACCGTCGGCTTGAGCTTGCGTACCTCGCGGAGCAGGTCCGTCGGCTGCGCAGCCCACCGCGTCACCAGATCGAACTGGTCTCGATGTCCGCTGCGCTCGAGCTCCGTCTGGATCGCTCGCGCCTCTTGGTCAAGTGTGAGTCGATCGGTTTCGAGCGGATTCGCAGCCAAAAACAGGATGGTGTTCTTCATTGGAGGACTCATGTCAGATAGATACCGATCCAGAATACACAAACTGCCGGTGGCGTCACCGGTGACGATCGCGGTCCCGCTCACAGCGACGATGCCGCATGGGGCATCGCCGCTGTGCATGAGGACGCAGGCATACATCTCGAGGTCCCAGACCGAGAGGGGCGATCCCCCAAACTGTCGACGATACTCTGCAATCCGCTCGCGTACTTGCGCCCGGCATGATCCATTCTGGTCCGTCTCGTGCTTCTGGATCCCATCGCTTTGGCAAGCCGTGGCAAAGGAGCCGCGGAGCCAATCCCGCGGCGACCAGCGACGACTTTCCCGATCCGGAGGCGCCGATGATGTAGATCTCGCGCTCGCCGTGGCGCAGGCGGCACTCGATGTCGTCGAGCATGCACGATTTCGTGGTTCAGCTGCATCCTTGCAGTTAGGCGACAGAGTAGCGGCGATCACGACATCGATTCGCCGAAAACGTCTTGGCGGACCTCCCCTCGCGGATATTTTGAGCTGATCCTCGCGAGTTAACACTACTGCGTCAAGTTGAAGGGCGACGGGCACCAGCGCGACGAGGCGCGTGGCAGGCAGGGCGATGCGGCAGCCAGTGTGCGATGGCCCGCGCGATCGCGAGCCGCATGGTGGCGAAGCTGTCCGCGAAGCCGGACACCGCACCAACACCGGCGCAGCGCATCGAGGCAGCGCTTGCCGAGCTCGAAACTGTCGCCACCCTCGACGATCTACGGGGCGCGTGCCGCATGCGCACGCAGTCCTTGTGCGACGCGCTTGCCGAGCTTGTCCGCGCCGGCCGTGTCGTCAAGTCCGAAGCAGGCTACCGCCTCGCGTAGCGTTTCCCGCTTCCGCTTCCCGCCATCCCCTACAGCGTGCGGGAACGGGAAACGGGAAACCCATCGATTTTCGTGCCCGCTAGCCCATCAACAAGCGTGCTCATGCTCACGCACCACGTGCGCGGCGTGATCAACATCGCGCCAGGCCTCAAGAGCCGGTTGCGCGAAGGTGGCGCGGTGTTCTTGATCGTCAAGTGCGACGACCACGGCCAGCCGTCGGGCCCGCCGCTCGCCGTGCAGAAGCTGACCTGGAAGGCGGGGCTGCCGTTCGAGCTGGCCGAGCGACAGGCCATGATCGCCGGCACCCAGCTGACCGGCGACGTGATCGTGACGGCGCGCTACGATCAGAACGGCGACGCGCTCACCAAGCAGGCAGGCGACCTCACCTGCCAGGCGCGCGCGACGGTCCCCAGGAGACGGTCGCGCTGGTGCTCGATATCGTCCTGCCGTGATCTCCGGCGCGCGCATCGTACGCCGGCTTCGCTTCACACCAGGTCGAACGTCAGTTCGCCCAGCTTCTCCAGGCTGCAGGCGACCTTGTCGCCGGGCTTGAGCCAGACCCGCTTGTCGGCGGGCTTGCCCTGGATCACGCCCTCCGGCGTTCCCGTGAAGATGATGTCGCCCGGGCGGAGCGTCATGTGGCGCGACACATAGCTGATGATCTGCCGCGTATTGAAGATCATGTCGTTGGTGTTCGATGACTGCCGGGTCTCGCCATTGATGCGGCACTCGATCTTCAGGTTGTCGGGATCGACCTGGTCCGCCGTGACCAGGTGCGGGCCGAGCGGGCCGAACTGATCCAGCGTCTTGCCGATCATCCACTGTCCGCCGGTCTCGAGCTGCAGGTCCCGGGCGCTGAGGTCGTTCCCCGTGGCGTAGCCCGCGACGAAGTTGTGGGAGTCCGCCTCGCTGACGTTCCTGGCTTCCTTACCCATGACGATCACCAGCTCGACCTCGTGATCGTACTTGGTCGCGACGTCGACCGGAAGCTTGACCTTGGCCTTGTGTTCGCTGAGCGAATTATTGAACTTGTTGAACAGCACCGGTTGCTTGGGGATCGGCATGTTGACCTCCTTGGCGTGCTTCCGGTAGTTCAGCCCCACGCACACGATCTTCTCCGGCCGCGTGACCAGCGGCCCATGCTCGACCGCCTCCTCCTTCAGGAACGCGGTCTTGGCGGGGCTGCCCGCCTTGAGCGCGGCGTCGACCAGCGCGTTCAGGTTGGCGCCGTCCTGGTTCTGCAGGAGGTCGTCCATGGTCGCCGGGGCCGGCAGGTGCAGCAGCCCCGCCGCCTCCTTCACATCGAGCACGCCCCGATCGGTCCTGGCGCCCAGCCGGTACTCGCCGTTCCGGCGCAAGGTGAGCAGCGTCAGGCCATGCGCCATCCCTCGGGGCCCGGTGCGCGGCGGCGCGGCATGGGCGACGCTCGCGGTCCCGGTGAACGCGGCGCTCGTGGCGGCGATGGAGCCAATGGCTCCCGCGGCCTTGAGGAAGTCTCTCCTATCGGTGGTCATCGTGGTCCTCCTCTGCGTGGTCACGCGCCGTGAAAGCTCGCACGTGTGTCGAGGACAATCCATCCCTGTGTTCTTCATTTGCGGAACGCGCTCGCCAGGGATGCGTAGTGCCGGGAGCTTGGCGCGGAGCTGCGCTACCTCGTCCGGTTCCGGCGCGTGTCGTCGAGCCCCGTCGCCCTGATCGGGCTTGGCATGCCCAGCATCGGGCACACCAGCTCGAGGCCGAGCTCGGGCGTTGGCGGCGTCGGCGGGGTGCTTGGCGAGTGCCGGTGCGTCCCGTCTGCTACCATCCCCGCCATGAGGATAGGTCGGTGGCCGATCGCGCTGGTGTGGCTAATGGCATGTGGCTCGGCGACGCCACCGCTCCCCAGCCGGGGTGGTCCGGCATGGCTCGAGGTGACGAGCGAGCATTTCACCTTGTGGACCGACGCGTCCGCCGAGCGCGGTCGCGAGATCGTGCGCGAGATGGAGCGCCGCCGCCAGGTCGTCATGACCGCGATGAACGATGCGCCTTCGAAGGCGAGGTCCTTCGCGATCGCGCTGCGGAGCGCGCGCGAGGTCGCTGCGTACGTACCGGCGCAGTTCGTCGCCGTCGCCTGGGACGCGCAGAATCCCACGAGTCAACCGGGGATCCTCCTGGCGGCGAACAACGACGATGACGACCACGTCGTGAACCACGAGCTGACGCACGTCATCAGCTTCGCGATCATCAAGCATCAGCCGCACTGGCTCAGCGAGGGGATCGCAATCTATTTCGAGATGGCAGATCTCGAGTCCAACAAGACCTCGGTCCAGATCGGGATGCCGCGCGACGATCGCCCGGACATCCTCCAGCAGCAGTCTGCGCTCCCGGCCGCGACGCTGTTTGCGTGCGAGGACTCTCGCTGCATGGATGGCCGGTTCTACGCCACCAGCTGGGCGCTGTTCTCGTTCCTGCTCAACGAGCACTACGACCAGCTCGCCAGCTACCTGCAACGCCTGAACGAGCCGTCGGAGGACCGGCGGACGAAGGCATGGGCCGAGGCGTTCCCCGATCTGCCGCCCGA
>Ga0308175_100000027_pt1 | contig 125001 bp, 140 predicted proteins | sample PhyCR1_3_FD_203893 | JGI IMG/M metagenome (GOLD analysis project Ga0308175, IMG submission 203893) | Soil microbial communities from UC Gill Tract Community Farm, Albany, California, United States - DLSLS.C.R1 | ecosystem: Environmental > Terrestrial > Soil > Agricultural land | place: USA...
GGTGTAGAAGAGGTCGAGGTGCGGAAAGCCGACGACGTTGTAGTCCGAGACGACGATGTCGAACGTTTCCGCCGCTCCGCTATTCGTGTAGCAGAGGTCTTCTTCGGGGGCTGAGAGCGCGCCGGATTGATCGTTCGTCGAGTTGGCTACGAGGGAGCCGTCACTGTCCCGGAAGAGGTAGAGATCGAAATCCTCGGTCGTCACCGGCCAGTCGTCCCAGGTCAGGACCACGCATGCCTGCTCGCCGCTGCCGATAGTGACCTGGTCGTATGGAACGCCGGAGCCGAAATCGTTGAGAGTGGGGTCGTACCAGTCGGGGGTGAAGCTCCCTCCCCAGTGATCCTCTGCGTAGTTGCCGGCGGCGTTCACCCACAGGATCCCATCGGCTCGGGCCTGGGCGACGACGGCATCAGGTGATCCCGGTCCTCCCGTACCGTCACCACGCCCGACGTCCGCGCCGAACCAGGCCAGTGACTGAACGATGACCTTCGCTCCGTCCGCCGCTGCGTCCTGCTCCGCAAGCACGAGCCCGACCTCGGAATCGACGCAGATCAGGTCCAGCTGGGCCCCAGGCGCCATCTGGTGCACGACCTCGGCCACGGCCGTCCCGTGATCGGTACCGCCGGGAAAATTGCCGCCACAGTCGTCGTGCGTGGTCACAGCCACAGGCAGTGCTGTCCCGAGCAGCGACGAGTAGCCGGCGAAGCCCACGTCGACGATCGCGACCTTGACGCCGCTTCCGTCGAGCCCGGTGTTGTGCCAGACATCGGCCCCGCTCATCGCGACACCCTCGTCGACCGCCTGCGGTACGGCCAGCTCAGGCGGACGGATCTCGGCAACCGCAGGGCTCCGAGCCGCCGAACGAAGCACCGACGGCGCAATGAGGGCCTCGACCATCCGCCCAGCGCGCATCACAACCCGCCCGCCCACGCCGCGGACGACGGAAGCCGCGGCCGACCCGTCACGCCGGGCCACGACCACAACGCGCAGGCGTCCATCTGTCATATCTAGGCCGGCTGTGCGTGCAAGCCCGAGCGCGGCGTCAAGTCCGCCTTTCGACTGACGGCGCACAACAGCGTCAAGGCGCGAATCGAGGCGTCCGCTGCTGACGTGCGGCACCGCGAATCGATGCCGCACTCCCGCAGCCGCTCCGCGGGCAACGGGGCCCGCGAAGACCGTCGCCGAGAGCACGACCAGAAGGAGCGCCCCCGAGCGTGACAACCGCTTGCGACTCGCTGATTCCATGGCCCCCTGCCTGACGCCGGGTCGGCGCCGGCGACCTGTTGCCGATGCCAACAGTTAGATCGTAGGCCTCTTTGATGCCCCCCGGCAAGAATCGCGTAGACGGCCGATAGACGAAACACGTGGGTCGAGAAGACTTCGACCACGCCGCGGGCCGAGCGGCTAAGCCGAGCGCGGCGCGCCGATGCCCTCGGCGACCAGCCTTGCGAGCCACTCGCGGTCGATCGCGCTGCGCTGGATCTTTCCCGTCGCCCCGTGAGGCAGCTCGTCCACCGCGACCACTACGCGCGGGTATTTGTACGCCGCCACGCGCTCGCGTGTGTGCGTCTTCACCGCATCTACGTCGGCGCTGTCGCCGAGGACGACGAGCGCGACGACCTCCTCGCCCAGCGCCGCATGCGGGACCCCGAGAACGACCGCCTCGCGGACGGCCGGGTGCAGGTGGAGCGCCTCCTCGACCTCACGCGGGTAGACCGTGTAGCCGCCGCGGAGGATCACATCCTTCTTCCGGTCGAGCAGGAAGAGGTAGCCGTCCTCGTCGAGGCGGCCCACGTCGCCGGTGGCGATCCACCGTCCCTCGAGGCCGACGAGCACCTCGCCGTCATCGGCGATCCGCAGCTCCTGTCCGGCAGCGGCGGTGCCGACGGAGCCGGCCTTGCGCGGCGCGTCTGCATGGTTGAGCGCGACGACGCCACCCGCCTCGGTCATCCCGTACCCCTCGAGCACGGGCACGCGGAACTTCTCCTCGAAGGCGCGCTGCGCCTCGAGAGGGAGCGGGGCGCCGCCGCAGTGGGCCAGCCGCAGCTTCGGCCGATGTCCGGTCTCCGGGACGGCGGCGACGAGCGCGGCGAGCATCGCCGGCACGCCCATGAAGACGGTCACGCCGTGCCGCTCGATCGTCTCGACCGCGTCGCGGGCGTCGAAGCGACGTGCGAGCACGAGCGTCGCGCCGAGCGCGACGGCCACGTTCATGCAGCCGGTCATGCCGAACACGTGGGAGAGCGGCGCAGAGCCCCAGAGGACGTCGTCCTCGGTCAGCCCGAGCGCGCCGGCGAGGTACTCCGCGTTCCGGCGCAGAACCTGGTGCGAGAGCTCGATCCGCTTCGGCTCGCCGGTCGTCCCCGAGGTGAACAGCGCGACCGCCGTATCCGGAGCAGGATCGAACGGCCGGCTGCGCTGCTCGACTTCCACGGGGCTGAGCAGCGGGTTGAGCGGGACGACGACCGCGCCACGACGGAGCGCGCCGTGGTAGGCCGCGACCGATTCCGGCACGTTCGGCATCGGCAGCGGCACGATCCGGCCTGCCGACGCTTCCGCGTCGGCCATGGCATCGAGCTTTGCATAGGTCACGTGCGACCCCTCGAACGCGAGCGCGATGCGGTCCGGCACGCGGGCCGCCGTCTCGCCGAGGAGGGTCGCGAGGGTCACCCTTTTCGACGGTACCCCTGCAGACCCGGCCGGATCGACTTCTCGTCGAGGAACTGGCTGAGTCCCTGCTCGCGGCCACGCTCCTCGTCGAGGAACTGCGACTGCTCGAGCTTCGCGTACAGATAGTCCTCCGCCGTATCCCAGCTCATCGTCTGCGCGTGCTTGTAGCCGAGCTTCGCCGCCCGTAGGACGACGGGGTTCTTCTCCAGCAGCTCGCGCGCGAGCGACTCCACCTCGCCGCGAAGCCGCTCGCGCGGGACGCTCCAATTGACGAGACCCATCTCGGTCGCCTTCCGGCCGTCGAACGTGCGGCCGGTCATGACGTACAGCAGGCCCGTGCGGAGTCCGACCGTCTCGGCCAGGCCGCGGCTGACAAGGCTGCCCGGCGGGATGCCCCAGTTGATCTCCGAGAGGCCGAACGTCGCCTCGTCCGCCGCGACGGCGAGGTCGCAGGCGCAGAGGGGAGTGAAGGCGCCGCCGAAGCACCAGCCGTTCACCATCGCGATCGTCGGCTTCGCATAGGTGCGCAGTAGACGCCACTGCCAGTAGTTCGCATCGCGGCGGACGCGGCGCTGGACGTGCTCAGGCTGCTCGTCGACCTCGCGGAAGTACTCCTTCAGGTCCATGCCGGCCGAGAACGCCTCGCCCGCCCCGGTGAGCACGACTACCCCGCAGCTGTCGTCCTCGTCTAGCGCGAAGAGCACGTCGATCATCTCCCGGTTCAGCGTCGGGTTCATCGCGTTGCGCTTCTCCGGGCGGTTCAGCTCCACCCATGCGATCCCCTCGTCCACCTCGACGCGCACGGTTTCCCAGGTGCTCACTGCGCCTCCTTGAGTATCAGGTGGCCTGATATTACTGGGAGTCGTCGGCGCGACGCAAGGTCTCGGCCAAGAGCTTGCGGAGCCTCGAGTCGTCGGTCCCGGCGAAGAGATCGCGCTCGGCCGCGTCGACGCTCTCATCCGCTCTCGCGAGCAGCCGCTTACCGGGCCCGGTCAGCTCCGCCGGCCGGATGCGGCCCCGCGTCCGGTCGGGATGCCGCAGCACCAGGCCGCGCCGCTCGAGTCGCGCCAGCACCTCGTTCATCGCCTGGGGGGTGATCAGTGAGCGCCGCGCAAGCTGCGCGTTCGAGAGCCCCGTCCGCGCGCGGAGGACCGAAAGGGTCGTGTACTCCTGCAGCGACAGCCCATGTGACCCAAGCGCGCCGGCGAGCTGCCGCCGGACGACGCGGTCGAGCCTGCCGACGAGATAGCTGACACGCGGCTCCATCGCTCGGAGCGTACGTCCGCTCCCGGCTCAGCCCCAGATCTCGGCGGCGGTCTCGACGATGAGGCGAAGCTTCGCCTCCTCCTCCTCGAGGGTGAGCATGTTGCCCTCGACCGTGGACGAGAAGCCGCACTGGGGCGAGAGGCAGAGCTGCTCGACGTCGGCATACCGGCTCGCCTCCTCGACGCGCCGCTTCAGCTCGTCCTTGCGTTCGAGCTCGCCGCGCTTCGTCGTCACGAGCCCCAGCACGACGACCTTGCCCTTCGGCAGGAAGCGCAGCGGCTCGAAGCCGCCCGAGCGCTCATCGTCCCACTCCATGAAGAACCCGTCGACCTCGAGCTCGTTGAAGAGCGCCTCGGCGACGAAGTCGTAGCTCCCCTCCGCGGCCCACGAGGAGCGGAAGTTGCCGCGGCACATGTGGGTCGTCACCGCCATTCCCTCCGGGCGCCCGGCGAGCGCCTCGTTGATGTGACGGATGTACTCGACGTGCTGACGATCGGGGTCGCCGCCGATCGAGGCGACGTACTCGCGTTGATGCGGATCGTTCAGATAGGCGAGGCTCGTGTCGTCGAACTGGAGGTACCGGCAGCCGACCTCTCCGAGGCGGCGCACCTCCTCTCGGTAGGCAGCGGTGAGGTCGGCCCAGAAGGAGTCGAGATCGGGATACAGCGATTCGTCGATCGCGGCCCGGCCGCCGCGGTAGTGGACCATGCTCGGCGACGGGATCGTCAACTTCGGGACGGCGCTCGTGACGGTGTCCTGAAGGAAGCGGAAGGCGTCGCCGAAGATCGTCTCGGAGACGCCGAGGCGTCCGTTCACGTGCAGGGCAGCCGGAGTGAACTCGATCTCGCCCTCGGGGTTGAAGAACCGGACCGAGATGTGCCCAGCCTCCTTCGTGATGCCGTCGAGCTGGTAGATGAAGTCCATGTGCCAGGAGGCGCGGCGGAACTCGCCGTCCGTCGCCGAGCGCAGTCCGGCCTGCTCCTGCAGGCGCACGACGTCCCGGATCGCACCGTCCTCGGCCGCGCGCAGGCCCGCGTCGTCGAGGCGGCCGGCGGCATGTTCCTCGCGGGCGCGCAGGAGCTCGGGCGGGCGAAGCAGGCTGCCGACATGGTCGGCGCGGAACGGCGGCGAGTCCCGAGGGGCCACGGCGTCGTGTATATCGCACCGATGGCGCACCCTGCTGACCTGGGCGTCCTGGAGGCCGCAGACGCGCTCGCGCGACGGGAGCTCTCCTCGCGCGAGCTGACGGAGGCGTGTCTCGGGCGGATCGTCGAGCGTGATGGGACGCACAGCTTCGAGGGAGACCTGGCGTCCGTGAACGCGTGGGTGCGCGTGTACGAGGAGGACGCTCTCGCGGCGGCAGACGCGGCCGACGCGCGGCTCGCCGCGGGCGACGCGCCGGCGTTGTGCGGCGTGCCGATAGCGCTCAAGGACCTCTACGCGGTCGCCGGGAAGCTGCTGACCGGTTCGAGCCGCGTCCTCGACGAGGTCCCGGAGCGCGACTGCGACGTCTGGGCGCGGCTGCGGTCCGACGGGGCGGTGCTGCTCGGGCACGTGCACACGCACGAGCTCGCCGCCGGCGGGACGACCGACCAGGTTGGGAATCCGTGGGACCTCTCACGCTCGCCCGGCGGCTCGAGCGGCGGGTCGGCCGCGGCGCTCGCGACCCGTACGACGCCGGCCGCGACCGGCACCGACACCGCGGGCTCGCTGCGCATCCCATCGGCTCTCTGTGGCACCTCGACGGTGAAGCCGACGTTCGGAACCGTCCCGATGCGCGGGATCTTCCCGCTCGCGGCATCCCTCGACCACGCCGGCCCGATGGCGCGGACGGTGGCGGACTGCGAGCCCCTGCTCGCGTGCATGGCGGCGACCCCGGCGCCGGTCGAACGACGACCGCTGCGCCGGGTGGCGCTCTCGCCGCGAATCGCGGAGCTCGATCCGGACGTCGCCGACGGGCTGGACCGTGCGCTGGCGGAGCTGCCGCTCGTCGACGTCCCGCCGCCGGAGGTCGACCTCGACCCCGGCCCGGCCTTCCTCTCTGCGCTCTGCGCCGAGATGTTGGCGCACCACCGGAAACTCGCCGACCGGCGCGAGCTCTATCGGCCGTCCGTGCGCGGCTTTCTCGAGCACGCGGAGCGGAACGCGCTGAGCGCAGCCGAGCTCGCGGCGGTACAGGATCGCCGGCGGGAGGACCGCCGACGCTGGCTCGACTGGCTCGCGGAGCACCGCCTCGACGCCATCGCCGAGCCGACGGTGCCGATCGTCGCGCACCCGCGTGGGGCCGGGTACGACGCACCGTTCACCGACGTCGCCGAGATCTCGCTCACGCACAACTGGAACTGGGTCGGGCTCCCGGTCGTCGCGCTGCCGTCCGGGCTCGGCAGCCGAAGCGGTCTCCCGACGAGCGTCTCGCTCGTCGGCGCAGACGGCGCCGAGTGGGACCTGCTCGCCGCGGGCGCCGCGCTGCAGGATCTGCTCGGCGTGCCGTCGCCCTGATCGGCCTCGCCTCGTGCAGCGCCGCCCATCGCCGGGTCAGCCCGGCTGGTAGCCGAGATGCGCGGAGACCTCGGCGGCCGCGCGCCGCAGCGTCCCACCGAGCCGCGCCGTGAGGTCCTGCACCGAGATCATCGAGCTGTGCACCGCCAGGTTGACCGCCGCGACCGCGTCCCCGTGAAAGTCGAAGATCGGCGCGGCGATCGACCGCAAGCCGTACGCGAGCTCCTCGTTGTTGACCGCGAATCCCTGCTCTCGCACGCGCTCGAGCTCGGCAAGCAGCGCGCTCCGCGACGTGATCGTGTTCGGGCCACGGCGGGCGAAATCGATGCCCTCGAGCACGACCTCCTGCGACGGCTCGGACAGATGGGCGAGCAGGACCTTCCCGAGCGAGGTGCAGTACGCGGGCAGGCGCGACCCGACGTGGAGGTTGAGGTCGATCTCTCGCTGACCCGGACGGGTGCTGCGGCAGCGCTCGACGTAGACGATGTCGTTCCCGTCGAGAATCGCCATGTTGACCGTGAAGCCCGTTGCGTCGCTCAAGCGGCGCAGGTGTGGCGCGGCGATCTCGCGTACCTCCATCGAGTTGATCGCGGAGAAGCCGAGGTCGAGGACGCGCGGCCCGAGCCGGTACTTCTTCGTCTCCCCGTCCTGCTGCAGGTACCCGAGCGTCGCGAGCGTGGCGACGTAGCGGTGGGTCGTGCTTCGGCTGAGTCCGACCTGGCGGCCGAGCTCGCTCACGCCGAGCTGCGGCCGGCCGGAGCGGAAGGCCGAGAGGATCTGAAGTCCACGCTCGAGCGACTGCGAGTAGGACATCCGTCCCGTTTGGGCCGCGCCGCCGACCATGTCCGAGATCCTAGAACAGCACGTCGGTGTTCGAGTAGTCGGGACACTGTCCTTGACAGCCGATACGGGCCCTCGTAGCGTCGCCCTCGTTCGCCCTTATCGAACGACCGCATACCGACCTCTAGGAGGGTCCATGTCGGACGAGTACGGAAGCGGCAAGGTCACCAGACGGGACCTGCTCAAGCGCGCCGGGGCGGGCGCGGTGGGCGTCGCGGTCTCGGGCGTGTTCGCGGAGCCGGTCTGGGCGCGCGCCAAGACCTGGGACGCGAGCAACACGATCAAGATCGGATTCGTCAGCCCGCTCACCGGTCCGGCGGCCGGATTCGGCGAGGGCGACCCCTACATCATCGGGCTCGCCAAGCATGCCTGGCGTCACGGGACGACGATCGGCGGCAAGCATTACGCAGTCGAGGTCGTGAAGAAGGACAGCCAATCCGACCCCGCCAAAGCCGCACAGGTCGCGAACGAGCTGATCCACTCGACCGGCATCGACCTGATGCTGACGACGTCGACACCGGAAGTGGTCAATCCGGTCGCGGACGCGTGCGAGGCGGCAGGCGTGCCGTGCGTCGGCACCGTCGACCCGTGGGAGTCGTTCTACTTCGGTCGGGGGGCGAAGCCGGGCGGTCGGAACCCCTTCCGCTACTCGTTCCTGTTCAGCTTCGGCACGGCGCAGTTCGCCTCGGCCTACGAGCACCTGTGGCCACAGGTCAAGACGAACAAGCACGTCGGCGTCATGTACCCGAACGACACCGACGGCAACGCGTTCCGCGCCAGCCTGATCCCCCTGCTCGAGAAGGCCGGCTACAAGGTCTTCGACCCGGGCGGCTACCAGGACGGGCAGACCGACTACACGTCGCTGATCTCGTACTGGAAGAAGCACGACTGCGAGATCTTCCACTGCGCCCCGATCCCGCCCGACTTCACCACCTGCTGGAAGCAGGCCGCCCAGCAGGGCTACACGAAGATGTGCCGGGTCGCGCAGCTGGCGAAGACCGGACTCTTCCCGTCGCAGATCGCGGCGTCCGGCAAGCTCGGCCCGCTGCTCGCGAGCGGCGCCTACTGGACGCCGACCTTCCCGTACAAGTCGTCGTTGACCGGCATCAGCTCGAAACAGATCGGCGACGGCTACACGAGAAAGACCGGGCGCCAGTGGAACCAGCAGCTCGGAGCCTCGTTGTCCCTCTTCGACGTCGCGCAGGCGGTGCTGCACAAGGCAGGCGATCCGAAGGACAAGAACAAGGTCACGGCCGCATTCCACCACCTCAAGGTGGAAACGCCGTCAGGAGTGCTGCACTGGGGAACAGGTGGCAAGCACAACCCGGTGCCGCCGGTGGTCACGACGCCGATCATCGGTGGACAGTGGGTGCACACACCGAAGGGGAGCAAGTTCCCCCTCGACTTCGTCCTCTGCGAGCATTCGGGAGACCCGCACGTTCCGATCAAGGCAAAGCTGAAGCGATATCCGGGTTGATGACCGAAGCAGGCGGCACGGCACTGCTCGCGGCCGTCGGCGTGAAAAAGCGGTTCGGTGCGCTCGTCGTGCTGGACGGCATAGACGTCACCGTCGGGGCCGGCGAGGCAGTTGGGATCGTCGGCCCCAACGGCGCCGGAAAGACGACATTGCTCAGCGTGTTCGCGGGCTCGCAGCGCCCGGACGGCGGTGAGATCCGCTTCGGCGGGCACGACGTCACGTCGGTCGGCCCGGCGGCGCGATGCCGCCTCGGGATCGGTCGGGCGCACCAGGTGCCGAGGCCGTTCGGCGGCATGACCGTGTTCGAGAACGTGCTTGTCGGGGCGTCCGCCGGAGGGCGGCGGCGCGGGAAGGACGCCTACCGGCAGGTCGTCCAGGTGCTCGACCAGTGCGAGCTGACCGGGCTGGCCAATCGAACGGCCGAGTCGCTCGGGCTCCTGCACCGAAAGCGGCTCGAGCTCGCCCGGGCGCTCGCCACCTCTCCGCAGATCCTGCTCCTCGACGAGATCGGCGCCGGCCTGACCGACGAGGAGGCCGCCCAGCTCGTCGCGACGATACGCGAGGTCCGAAGCCGCGAGGTCGCCATCGTCTGGATCGAGCACATCGTCCACGTTCTCGTCCAGGCCGTCGAGCGGCTGATCGCCATGGACGGAGGCAGGATCATCGCCGAGGGCGACCCGCACGCCGTGATGAAGAACGCAACTGTCATCGACGCCTACCTCGGCGGCACGGCTGGGAGCCCGGTCGCATGAGCGCATTGCTGACCGTCGAGAGCCTCGACGTCCGCCACGGGCTGCTGCAGGCCGTGCGGCAGGTGTCGTTCGAGGTCGCCGAGGGAGAGACGCTCGCGCTCGTCGGCGCGAACGGCGCGGGCAAGTCGACGCTGCTGCGGGCGATCGCCGGTGCGCACCGACCCGCCGCCGGTCGCATCGGCTTCGCCGGCCAGGACATCACCCGCAGGCCGGCATACCGGCGGGCACGTGCAGGCATTGCGCTCGTCCCGGAGGGCCGGCGATTGTTCCCCGAGCTGACGGTCGAGGAGAACTTGCAGGTCGCGAACGCCTCGCGCCGCTCAGGCCCGTGGGACGTCGACACCGTGCTGGAGGCCTTCCCGCTCCTCCAGCCGCTCCGGCGCAAACGGGCGGCGAGCCTCTCGGGCGGCGAACAGCAGTCAACGGCAATCGGGCGGGCGCTGATGACGAACCCCCGCCTGCTGCTCCTCGACGAGGTCTCGCTCGGGCTGGCGCCCGTCGTGGTCGAGGGCGTCTACCGCTCACTCGCCAACCTGATCGAAGCCGGGACGACGATCCTTCTCGTCGAGCAGGATCTCGCGCGAGCGATGGGCGCAGCCGACCGCGTCCTCTGCATGCTCGAGGGCCGCGTCGTCCTCGAGGGGCTGCGTGGCCAGCTCACGCGCGAGCAGGTGACCGAGGCGTACTTCGGGCTACGGCGGCAGGAGGCGACTGCGTGACCTGGGTCGCGGCCGTGGTCCACGGGATCCTGCTCGGCGGCTTCTACGCGCTGCTCGCGGCCGGGCTCGCGTTGCTGTTCGGAGTGATGAGGATCATCAACCTCGCACACGGCTCCCTCGCGCTCGTCGGCGCGTACATGTCGTTCCTGCTCGTCGAGCACACCGGATGGTCGACCTACCTGACCCTGCTGCCGGTGTTGCCCGGAGCGTTGATCGTGGGCTATCTCCTCCAGCGAACGATGCTCGAGCGCAGTCTGCGGGCCGGCCAGCTCGTGCCGCTCCTGACCACGTTCGGACTCCTGATCGTGATCGCGAACCTGTTGCAGAGGTTCTTCTCGCCCGACGTGCACTCGCTCGACGAGGGCTCGATCGGCACCGCCGCCTGGCAGACGACCTCCTCTCTCGCCATCCCGTGGTTCGACGTGCTGACGCTCGGGATCGCGGTGGCCGTCCTCGGCGGGCTGCACCTCGTGCTCCGCCGGACGCAGCTCGGCCGTGAACTACGCGCGACCGCGGCAGACGCCGACACGGCAGAGCTTCTCGGCGTGAACTCCCGCACCGTCTACGCGCGGGCCACGGCGATCGCCGTCGCCACGGCCGCCCTCGCCGGCGTCTTCTACGGGATGCGCACCGGGTTCGACCCGAACCAGGGCGGGGCCGAGCTGCTCTACGCCTTCGAGGCCGTCGTGATCGGCGGGCTCGGCTCCCTGTGGGGCACGCTCGGGGGCGGCATCGTCCTCGGCGTCTCGCAGGAGATCGGTGCTCAGATCAATCCCGAGTACTTCGCGATCGGCGGGCATCTCGTCTTCCTCGCCGTACTCGTCGGGCGGAGCATGGCCCAGGCGAGCCGCATCCGGTACGCGCTGCGGCGGTTCGCATGAGCGAGACCGCCGCCGCCGCTCCCGTGGCGCGGGACTTCCGCGTCCAGCGCTGGAGCTGGGTCTCGGTGCTCTTCTCGGGCGGGCTCGCCGGCATCGTCGCTGTGCTCGCGCTCGGCCCGGTCCTGCTCGGCGAGAACACGCAGAACAACCTGATCCAGCTCTACTTCCTGATGATCATGGCGATGATGTGGAACGCGCTCGCCGGCTACGGTGGGCTCGTCTCCGTCGGCCAGCAGGGGTTCATCGGCCTCGGCGCGTACGCGGCGGTCTTCTTCTCGGTCCAGCACGGACTCAACCCGTACATGTCGATGCTGCTGGGGACGTTGGTCGCCGGCGCGGTGGCGATACCGGTCGCCGCCGTCGTGCTCTGGCTGAGGAACGGCGCCTTCGCGATCGCGACGTGGGTGGTCGCAGAGGTGTTCTCGATCCTCGTGTCGCTCGATCCCAACCCGGCGATCGGCGGCGGAACGGGCACGTCGGCGCTGCTCCCGTTCACCCTTCGCTACGACCCGACGCATCGCCTCCACTACACGTACTGGGCCGCGCTCGGCGCCGTCGCGGTCTTTCTCCTGCTCCTGTTCGTGCTCCTGCGCAGCAGGCTCGGCGGCTCACTGCAGGCGATCCGCGACGACGAGGAGGCGGCCGCCTCGGTCGGGGTACGCGTCCTGTTCGGGAAGGGCGTGCTGTTCGTCGTTGCCGGGATGGGCTGCGCCGCCGCGGGCACGGTCATCCTCGCGTGGCAGCTCTCGGTCTTGCCGCTCGGCCCCAATTCGATCTTCGGCATCAACTGGACGGCGAGGATGATCTTCATGGTGCTCGTCGGCGGTATCGGGACATTCGAGGGGCCGATCATCGGCGCCGTCGTGCTGTACGTGCTGCAGACGTACGTCTCGATCAGCGGCATCTGGTATTTCGTGATGCTCGGCGGGATCGCGATCGGCTTTGCGCTGCTGCTCCCCCGTGGGATCTGGGGGACGATCCAGGACCGCTTCAACGTCCAGCTGCTACCGGTCGGCTACCGGCTACGCACTGGGGGCGACCGCTGATTCCTGCGCGTGAGAAGGGAGAGAAGGATGGCCACGACGACGGCAAGTGAGTACAGGCAGTTCATCGGCGGCGAGTGGGTCGCCGCAGAGGACGGCGCCACCTACGAGGATCTCGACCCGTTCACCGGCGAGGTCGTCGCGAGCGCCGCGGCCTGCGGGCCGGCCGACGCGGCGCGCGCGATCGAGGCGGCCGAGGCGGCGTTCCCGGCGTGGTCCCTGACGCCGCCGGCGGAGCGGCAGCGCATCTTCCTCAAGGCAGCCGACATCCTCGAGAGCAGGACCGAGGAGGTCGTGTCGATGCTCGCCCGCGAGACGGGCTCCAGCTTCGGCTTCGGGATGTTCCAGTGCATGTTCGTCCCGAACCTCTTCCGGCAGGCCGCCGCGCTCGCGTACGCGCCGCTCGGGCAGATCATCCCGTCGGACACCGGCGCCTTCGCGATGGGGCTGCGCCGGCCGGTCGGCGTCGTGGGCGCGTTCGCACCATGGAACGCCGCGCTGATCCTGTCCGCGCGTTCGATCGCGGCGCCGCTCGCGCTCGGGAACACCGTCGTCCTGAAGCCGTCCGAGTGGTCACCCTGGACGGGCGGGCTCCTCTGGGGCGAGATCTTCACCGAGGCGGGGATGCCGGCGGGCGTGCTCGACATCGTCACGCACGCGCCCGGTGCAGCGGCTCCGGTCGCGAACGCGATCATCGAGCACCCGGCGGTGAGGCGGCTCAACTTCACCGGCTCGACCGAGGTCGGGCGGCTGATCGCCGAGCGAGCGGGACGACAGCTCAAGCGCGTCGTCCTCGAGCTCGGCGGCCACAACCCGCTGATCGTGCTCGGCGACGCCGACCTCGAGTACGCGGTCAACGCGTCGGCGTTCGGCTCGTACCTCCACCAGGGGCAGATCTGCATGTCGACGCGGCGGATCTACGTCGAGCGACCGATCGCGGACGAGTTCATCTCGCGGCTCGCCGAGAAGACGAAGAGCCTGAAGACGGGTGACCCGAAGGAGCACGACACGATCATCGGCCCGCTGATCAGCGAACAGGCGCTCGACACGGTCCGGGCCCGCGTCGAGCAGGCGGTCGCGGCGGGCGCAAGGGTCCTCGCCGGCGGTGAGGCGGTCGGGCCGTGCTTCCAGGCGACGCTGCTCACCGACGTGCCGGACGACTCCGAGTTCGCGCAGCACGAGACGTTCGGGCCGGTCGCCTCGGTCGAGATCGTCGGCGACGCGGACGAGGCTGTCGCGAAGGCGAACGGGACGAGCTACGGGCTCAGCGCCGGGATCATCACCTCCGACCGCGACCGGGGCCTCGCCATCGCGCAGCAGATCGAGTCGGGAATCGTCCACGTCAACGACCAGACGGTCGCCGACGAGCCGCAGATGCCGTTCGGCGGCGTGAAGGACTCCGGCTTCGGGCGCTTCGGCGGCCAGGCCGTCGTGGACGAGTTCACGGAGCTGCGGTGGGTCACGGTGCGGAGCGGCGGCCATCCCTTCCCGTTCTAGAGACGCGTGGCCGTCGTCTCGCTCAGCGACGCGGTGCGGGAGCTCGTCCGCGACGGCGACGTCGTCGCGCTCGAAGGCTTCACGCACCTGATCCCCCATGCCGCCGGGCACGAGCTGGTCCGCCAGGGCCGGAACGAGCTGACGCTGATCCGGATGACGCCCGACGTCCTCTACGACCAGCTCATCGGGATGGGCTGCGCGCGCAAGCTCGTCTTCTCCTGGGGAGGCAACCCCGGCGTCGGGCCGCTGCACCGCCTCCGCGACGCGGTCGAGCACGGCTGGCCGCTGCCACTCGAGCTGGAGGAGCACTCGCACGCCGGGATGGCGGCGGCGTGGGCGGCGGGGGCGTCGCGGCTCCCGTTCGGCGTGCTGCGCGGCTACCGGGGCGCCGACTTGCCGGCGAGGACGCGCGTGGCAACCGTGATCTGCCCGTTCACCGACGAGGAGCTCGCGGCGGTTCCCGCGCACCGACCGGACGTCGGGATCGTCCATGCGCAGCAGGCCGACCGGCACGGCAACGTCCAGCTCTGGGGGATCGTCGGCGTCCAGAAGGAAGCGGTGCTTGCCTCGGCGCGGTCGATTGTCACGGTCGAGGAGATCGTGGACGAGCTGCAGCCGCGGCCGAACGCGGTCGTCCTCCCGTCCTGGGTCGTCGACGCCGTCTGTCTCGCACCGGGGGGCGCGCACCCGTCGTACGCGCACGGTTACTACGACCGCGACAACGAGTTCTACGTCGCCTGGGACCCGATCAGCCGCGACCGCGACCGCTTCCTCGACTGGATGCGGCAGCACGTGCTCGCGACCGCAGACGTCGACGAGTATCACGCGAGCCTTGAGGAAGCCGTGCCCGCGTGAACGCGTACACGCCCGACGAGATGATGGCCGTGGAGGCGTCGAGACGGCTCGCCGACGGGATGGTCTGCTTCGTCGGGATCGGGCTGCCGAGCCTCGCCGCGAACCTCGCCCGGCGGACGCATGCGCCGGGCTGTGTACTCATCTACGAGAGCGGGACGATCGGCTCCAAACCCGTCGAGCTGCCGCTCTCCATCGGCGACGGGGAGCTGGCCGAGACCGCGGACGCGGTCGTCTCGGTGCCGGAGATGTTCGCCTACTGGCTCCAGGGTGGCCGGATCGACGTAGGCTTCCTCGCCGCCGCGCAGATCGACCGGCACGGCAACCTGAACAGCACCGTGATCGGGCCATACGACAAGCCGCTCGTGCGCCTGCCGGGCGGCGGCGGCGCGCCCGAGATCGCGACAGGCGTCCGCGACGTGTTCGTGATGCTCCGCCACTCGCGCCGCACATTCGCCTCCGCGCTCGACTTCACGACGAGCGTCGGCGACAACGTCCGAGTGGTCGTCACCGACCTCGGTGTCCTCGAGCCGGCTGCGGGCGAGCTGACGCTCGTCGCGGTGCATCCCGGCGCCGATGTCGACGCCGCGCGCGCCGCGACGGGCTGGGAGCTGCGTGTCTCGGACGATCTGCGGGTGACGGAGCCGCCGACCGACGCCGAGCTGAGGGCGCTCCGGGCGCTGCGCACGAAGGGACCCGCTGCATGACCGCGGCCGTCGACCCGTATGACGGGCCGATCGTGCTCGCGGACGATCCCAGCCTCGGCCCGGAGGTGCAGGTCGACTATCCGGGCTATCGCTCGACGCGCTGGCGGGCGCCGAAGGATCCGCTCGTCACGCTCCCGGAGGAGCTGCACCGGCTCGACGGTCCGGTCTTCGGCGAGAGCGCGATCGAGCCCTCCGACAGCGATCTGACGCGGCAGCACGACGGCGAGCCGCTCGGGGAGCGGATCCTCGTCCACGGGCGCGTGCTCGACGAGAGCGGGAGACCTCTGCGCGGCGCGCTCGTCGAGGTGTGGCAGGCGAACGCCGCGGGGCGCTACCGGCACGCCGTCGACAGCCATCCGGCGCCGCTCGACCCGAACTTCTCCGGCGCGGGCCGCGTGCTCAGCGACGACGACGGCCGCTACAGCTTCACGACGATCAAGCCGGGCGCGTACCCGTGGCGGAACCATCCCAACGCGTGGCGGCCGGCGCACATCCACTTCTCGCTCTTCGGCCGCTCGTTCGAGCAGCGGCTCGTCACCCAGATGTACTTCCCGGGCGACCCGCTGTTCGCGTACGACCCGATCTTCAATTCGGTCCGCGACCCCCGCTCCCGCGAGCTGCTCGTCGCACGCCTCGACCTCGAGCGAACCGAGCCCGAGTGGGCGCTGGCGTTCGAGTGGGACATCGTCCTGCGCGCGACCCCGTTCGAGCCATGAGCCGCACGCCGTCCCAGACCGTCGGCCCGTACTACGCGCTCGGCCTCTGCCGACGGGAGGACAACGTGCTGGACCCGGACGGGATCGAGCTCGTCGGGACGCTCCTGGACGGCCGCGGCGAACCCGTCGGAGACGGCGTGGTCGAGGTGTGGGATGCCGCAGGCAGGCGCTGGGGCCGGTCGGGGACGTCCCCGGACGGCGGCTTCGCCTTCCGGGTCCCGCGCGACTGCGAGGTGCTCGAGGCCCACGTCTTCGCGCGCGGCCTGCTCCGCCACCAGCGCACCCGGATTTACCTGAGCGAAATCGAGGACGACGTCGCCGCCGGCCTCTCGCCCGAGCAGCGAGCGACGCTGCAGGCGGTTCCGATCGACGCCGGATTGCGGTGGGACATCCGCATACAGGGCCAGCGACAGACCGTCTTCTTCGCGCATTGACCACCTTCGGCCCGATCTTCGTCCCGGCGCAGATCCGCGCTGCCGTCGCGGACGCGGCGTGGCTCGCGGCGATGCTCGACGCCGAGCGGGCGCTCGCGAGCGCCGAATCGCTTCTAGGCCTGATCCCCGCGGACGCCGCCGGCGCAATCGCCGAGCAGTGCACGGTCGACCGCTTCGACCTCGACGCGATCCTCGAGCAGGGCCGGGCGGTCGGGAACCCGGTGCAGCCGCTCGTCCGCGCGCTGCGGGAGGGGGTCGGCGCCGATGCGGCGCAATGGGTGCACCTCGGCGCAACGAGCCAGGACGTGCTCGACACCGCCGCGATGCTCGTGGCGCGCCGGGCGACGGCCTTGCTGCTCGAGGAGCTCGACGGCGCGGCCGCGGCTGGCGCGCGACTCGCGGAGGAGTACCGGGGAACGCCGATGGCGGGGCGCACTCTGTTGCAGCAGGCGGTGCCGACGACGTTCGGGGCGAAGGCGGCAACCTGGCTGGTCGCACTGCAGATCTCGCTCGAGCGGCTGCGCGATTACCCGTTCCTCGCGCAGCTCGGAGGCGCGGCCGGGACGCTTGCGCCGTTCGGTGACCGGGGGCCGGAGGTCTTGAGCGCCTTCGCGGCGGAGCTCGACCTGGGCGTTCGGGCGCTCCCCTGGCATGTGCTGCGCGAGCCGTGGGCAGACCTCGGCGCGCTGCTCGACCTGGTGGCGCAGGCATGCGCGAAGGTCGGGCTCGACGTCGTCCTGCTCGCGCAGACGGAGGTCGGCGAGGTCGCCGAGGCGGCGGGAGGCGGCTCCTCCACGATGCCGCACAAGCAAAACCCGGTGCGCGCAGTCCTCGCGCGGGCGTGCGCGCGGATCGTGCACGCAAATGCGGGCGTGCTCGCCAGCGGAGAGCACGAGCACGAGCGCGCCGCGGGCGCCTGGCACGCGGAGTGGGCCGCGTTGTCGGAGGCGCTCGCTTACACAGGCGGCGCGGCGGCCGCAATCCGCGAGTGCCTGGAAGGACTCGAGGTGTTCCCGGAGCGAATGCGTGAGAACATGCGGCCGGAGCTGTACTCCGAGCGCGACCGGCTTGAGATCGACGACGTCGAGTACCTCGGCTCGGCCTGCGCCTTCGTCGACGCCGCGCTCGCCCGGCGGCGGGAGAGCCCGTGATCCCGGCTTACGCCCTCGACGGCGACGAGGACGCGCCGGTGCTCGTGCTGCCGGGCTCGCTCGGCACGACCCGGGAGCTGTGGATGCCGAACCTCCCGACCTTCGCGCGCGAGTTCCGCGTCGTGCGCTACGAACACCGGGGCCACGGCGCCTCACGGGTGCCGCGCGGCCCGTATTCGATGGAGGACCTCTCACGGGACGCGCTCGACCTTCTCGACGCCCTCCGGATCGAGCGCGCGAGCTGGTGCGGTCTGTCGCTGGGCGGGATGGTCGGGATGTGGCTCGGGGCGAACGCGCCCGGCCGCCTCAGCGCGCTCGTCCTCGCCTGCACGTCGGCGCGCGTCGGCGCACCGACGTCGTACGCCGAGCGGGCCGCGCTCGTGCGCGAGCAGGGAATCGAGCCGGTCGCCGACGCGATCGTGGCCCGGTGGTTCACGCTGGCGCCGCCGGAGACGCGGCAATGCATCCGGGCGCTCCTCGTCGCGCAGCCGACGGAGGGCTATGCGGCGTGCTGCGAGGCGGTCGCCGGCTGGGACTTCCGCGCCGAGCTCAGCCGCGTGTCGGTGCGGACGCTCGTGATCGCGGCCTCCGAGGACGAGGCGACGCCTGAGGCCGACACGGACCTGCTCGTGGAGCGGATCCCTGGCGCGCGGCGGGTCACCATCGCGGGCGCCGCCCATCTCGCCAACCTCGAGCGGCCGCAGGAGTTCGCCGCCGCGGCGCTCGCCCATCTGAAGGAGGCGGCGTGAACGACGACCAGGGAATGAGGACGCGCCGAGAGGTGCTCGGCGACGCCTACGTCGACGCGGCGGTGGCCGGAACGACCGACCTCACCGCAGACTTCCAGGACTTCATCACCCGCTATGCGTGGGGGGAGATCTGGGCGCGACCGGGCCTCGACCGCCGCACACGGAGCGTCGTCACCCTGACCGCGCTCGTCGCCCTCGGGCACCATCACGAGCTCGCGATGCACATCCGCGCCGCGCTCCGGAACGGGCTGACGCCCGACGAGATCAAGGAGGTCTTCCTCCAGTGCGCGGTCTACTGCGGTGTGCCGGCCGCCAACCGCGCCTTCGCGGTCGCGCAGGAGGTGCTCGCCGAGGAGTGAGGACGCAGGTCGGGATCGTCGGCGCAGGGCCCGCGGGGCTGACGCTCGCACGGCTGCTCGAGAATGCCGGAATCGAATCCGTGATCTTCGAGGCTCGGAGCCGGGAATACTGCGAGGCGCGAATCCGCGCCGGCGTGCTCGAGCAGGGAACGGTCGACCTCCTCCGCGCAGCGGGGGTCGGCGCGCGGATGGACGCGGAAGGGCTCGTCCACCACGGCATCGAGCTGCAGTTCGACGGAGAGCGCCATCGTGTCCCGCTCTCCGACCTGGCGGACGGCAGGTCGATCGTGATCTACGGCCAGACGGAGGTCGTCAAGGATCTGATCGCGGCGCGGCTCGACTCGGGACTGCCGCTGCTCTTCGACACGCCGGTCGAGACCGTCGACGCCGAGCGCGGGATCGTCCGTCACGCGGGCGGCGTGATCGAGTGCGACGTGATCGCCGGCTGTGACGGCTTCCACGGCTGCTGCCGCGGCGCGCTCCCGGAGGGCACGTTCCGAGAGTTCTCCCGCGAGTATCCCTACGGCTGGCTCGGAATCCTGGCCTCGGTCGAGCCCTCGATCGACGAGCTCGTGTACGCGCACCACGAGCGCGGCTTCGCGCTGCTCTCCCTCCGCTCGCCGAAGCTCTCGCGCTACTACCTCCAGTGCGCGCCGGACGAGGACCTCGAGCGCTGGCCGGACGAGCGGATCTGGGAGGAGCTGCGGACCCGGACGGCGGTCGACGGTTGGACGCTCGAACAGGGACCGATCCTCGAGAAGGGTGTCACCGGCATGCGCAGCTATGTCCGCGAGCCGCTTCGCCACGACCGGCTCTTCCTCGCCGGAGACGCAGCGCACATCGTTCCCCCGACCGGCGCAAAGGGACTCAACCTGGCGATCCACGACGTGCGCATGCTCGCGGAGGCGCTCATCGGCTTCTACGCAACCGGCGACGAGTCGCTCATGGACGCGTACTCAGACACCTGCCTGCGCCGGGTCTGGCGTTGCGAGCACTTCTCCTGGTGGATGACGACGATGCTCCACGTGCCACCCGGCAGCGAACCGTTCGACCTAGAGCTGCAGCACTCCCAGCTTCGCTACGTCACGACGTCGCGCGCTCAGGCGAGCGCGCTCGCCGAGAACTACGTCGGCCTCGAGAGCGTGTAGCACTCAACGGATAGCCCTCCCACAGTGCGAAGGCGGCAGCATTGCCGGGGGGCGGAAGAGAGTGCCCCCGGCATGAATCGAACATGCGCACGCGGTTTAGGAAACCGCTGCTCTATCCACTGAGCTACGGGGGCCGGCGGACATTGTGCCCGCGCGGGCGGCGTGGGAGGATCGCGGGGATGAGCGACGCGAGCGCAATCGCCGACCTGTTGCACGAGGCCGCCGAGACGCACCACATCGTCTACCGCATCGTCGACGGCGACGATCCCGACTGGGCCTCGTGGTACGCGGACTGGCTGCTCACGCTCTCGGAGCTGCCGCAGCTGCTGGGCACGACTCCGGTCCGCAGCCAGCTCGTCCACGCGCTCGTCCAGCTCGACCGCGACTACCCCGCCGAGTCGCGAGAGGAGCGCTGGGAGGACTGGTACGCAGCGCGGCTGCTCGGGCAGTTCGGCGAGTCCCGTTCCTCGACGTAGACGACGCCGATCCCGAGCGCTCCCCGGCTCCAGGAAGGAAAACGCGCAGGAGCTACAGTCCGCCTCGATGAGCGATTTCCGCCTCGGGGCGCTGCTCGACTCGCGGCGCGGCGAGGATCTCGACCTCTGGGCACGCACGATCAACCCGCAGTTCGTGCGGGTGCTGCGGACGATCGGCTTCGATCGCACCTGGGTACGCGCCGAGGGCGCCTACCTCTACGACACCGACGGGACGCGCTTCCTCGACCTGCTCGGCGGGTTCGGGATGTACGGCGTCGGGCGGAACAATCCGCGCGTCCGAGCAGCGCTCGTCGAGGCGCTGGAGCTCGAGACCCCGGGGATGCTCGCGCTCGGGACGACGTCGCTTCCGGGCCTGCTCGCCGAGGCGCTGATCGGGCTCGCCGGCGGCCGGATCGAGCGCTGCCTCTTCACGAGCTCCGGCACGGAAGCCGTCGAGGCGGCCCTGAAGCTCGGCCGGGCGGCGACGGGACGCACGCGCGTCCTCTCCACCGAGCACGGCTTCCACGGGCTCACGCTCGGCTCCCTCTCCGCGAACGGGAACGCGGAGTTCACCGCGCGCTTCCAACCACTCCTGCCGGGCTTCGAGCAGGTGCCGTTCGGCGACCTCGACGCGCTCGAGGAGCAGCTCCGGCGCGAGGACGTGGCGCTCTTCATCGTCGAGCCGGTGCAGGGAAAGGGCATCCATCTGCCGCCGGACGGTTACCTCGAGGGCGCGCAGGAGCTCTGCCGCCGCTACGGGACGCTCTTCTGCGTCGACGAGGTGATGACCGGCTTCGGGCGGACGGGCCGCATGTTCGCGTTCCAGCACCGGGGACTCGAGCCCGACCTCGTCACGGTGGCCAAGACGCTCTCCGGTGGCTACGTCCCGGTCGGCGCACTGCTCATGTCCCGCTCGGTGCACGAGGCCGTGTTCGACTCGATGTCGCACGCGATGTCGCACGGCTCGACCTTCGCGCCGAACGAGCTCGCGATGGCGGCCGGCCTCGCGACGCTCCACGAGCTGCGCGAGCAGCGGCTCGTGGAAGAGAGCGCCCGGCTCGGCGAGCGGCTGCTCGAGCTGACGCGACCGCTGGTGGACGAGTTCGCGGTCGTGCAGGACGTGCGCGGGCTCGGGCTCGCGTGGGCGATCGAGTTCGGCGAGCCGGAGAGCGGCGGCCGCCGGACGTACCGCATGATCGAGCGCGCTCAGCGAGGGCTGTTCGCGCAGCTCGTCGTCGTGCCGCTCTTCACGAAGCATCACATCCTCACGCAGGTCGCCGGCCACGATATGGCCGTGATCCGGATCCTCCCTCCGCTCGTCCTCACGGACGAGGACGTCGAGGAGTTCGCGGAGTCGCTCCGCGCGACGATCAGGGGCGCGCAGCGGATGCCGCGTTCGCTGACGAAGCTCGCGCTCTCGGCGGCGGGCGCCGTCGTGTCGAGGCGCTAGCCGCGCTCCAGCGGCAGACCACGCTTCGACCACTCGCTCCACGAGCCCGGGTAAAGCCGTCCTTCGCGGCCGGCGAGCCAGGCGCGATGCAGGGTGACGCAGGAGGTGACGCCCGAGCCGCAATACGCGACGAGCTCGCCCTCCGGAAGCTCGGGCAGCGGCTCGTTCCAGGGAGCATTCGTGGCGCCGGGGATCCGGCCGGGCGGGTCGTCGACCTCGTTCGGCTCGCCGCGCCAGCGGTTCGCGGTGCGGGCATCGACGAGGGCCAGCGAGTGATCGGCGAGACGCCGCGCGATCTCCTCCGCCGCGATCGTGTCGCCGCGCCGCTCGCGCGGGACGAACTCGGCGGGCTCGATCTCCTCCTCGCCCGCACGCAGCTCGCCTCCCCACGCGTCGATCCCGCCGAGGAGGACGGCGCAGTCTTCGTGGCCGAAGTGGCGCAGCAGCCACCAGAGGCGCTCCGCGCCACCCATCGAGCCGTAGGTGACGACGTAGACCCCGGCGCCGATGCCAGCTTTGCCCGCGGCGGCGGCGAACCGCTCGGCGGAGGGCAGCGGGTGGCGTCCGGCATCCGGCACCGACAGGTCCGACAGGTCCTCGTCGACGTCGAGGAACGACGCGCCCGGAACGTGCCCGGCGAGATAGAGCTCGCGCCCGCGATCGGGGTCGCCGAGCTCCCAGCGGCAATCGACGAACTGGCACCTCACGTACCGATCAGCGTAGAACGGCGCTCGAGAATAAGGACGTCGCGCCAGACTCCACCCGACTCGCCGAGCCGCTCGCGGGTCCCCACCTCGCGGAAGCCGCAGGCCCTGTGAAGCCGGATCGACGCCTCGTTCTCGGGGAACACGCCCGCGGTCAGCGTCCAGTAGCCGGCCTGCTCCGAGCGCTCGACGAGCTCGGCGAGCAGGGTGCGCCCGATTCCCGCTCTGCGCGCCTTCCCGGCAACGTAGACGCTCACCTCGCCCACGCCGCGGTAGCAAGGACGCGGCGACGCGGGCGAGAGCGCGGCCCAGCCGACGACGGAGCCGTCGTGCTCGGCGACGAACCGCAGCTCGGGATGCGCCGCGCTCCACGCGTCCCACGACGGCGGCTCGGTCTCGAAGGTCGCATCGCCGCTCCGGATCCCGTCCTCGTAGATCGCGCGCACCGCAGGCCAATCCTCCCGCTGCAGGTCGCGAATCACCGCGCGCGGCTCGGAGACCAGACGGCCGCGAGGACCCCGAGGCCGACGAGCACGCCGCCGCCGAGCCAGCGCTGCACCCGCGCGATGCCCGCCGATCCGCGCAGCCGGTCGGCCACCGTCCCGGCGGCCAGTGCCCACATGCTGTCGCTGAGGCAGCCGAGCAGCGCGAAGCTGAGCCCGAGTGCGAGCACCTGGAGCCAGGCATGCCGCGCATCCGGGTCGACGAACTGCGGGAGGAAGGCGAAGATGAAGACGATCGTCTTCGGATTCGTCAGGTTGACGAAGACGCCCTGTGCGTAGGCGCGCCGCCGTGTCCTCGGCACCGCTTCCTCATCCGGTTGCTCGAGGCCGCGTCCGAGCAGGCGCCGCGCCCCGAGCAGGAAGAGATAGGCGGCGCCCACGTACTTGACGACGTCGAACGCGACCGTCGAGGCGAGGATCAGCGAGGAGAGGCCGGCGGTCGCGAGCGCGACGTACGCGACCGTGCCTGTCGTGATCCCTGCCACCGACGCGAGGCCTCCGCCCCGGCCCATCTCGATGCTGCGCGTCACGACGTAGAGAACGGCCGGGCCCGGCACGAGAAGCAGCACGATCGCCGTCGCGAGGAAGACGGCGTAGGTCGACAGCGAAGGCACGACCGCAACCTACACCGGCCCAAAGTCCGTGCTCAGGAGCGAGATTTGACGCGGGCTGCTCGAGCGCCTAGCCTGGGAGGGCCATGTTGCTCGAGAACGTGATGGACCGGATCCCGGTGGGCGGTAGCGGTCGCCCCGCCGGACCACGCGGCACCCGTTAGGTCCGCGCGCCGCCTCCCCAGGCGGCCTTCCGTCCTCCGTTCCCACTTCGTTCCTGAAGGAGCAGCATGTCCACTCTTGCACCATCCACAATCGATCTCGCCTCACGTCCGGACCGCCAGGCGCCCGCCGTCGAGGTGCGCGACCTGCGGAAGACGTTCCGGCGCCGCGACCGCAAGGCGGGCCGCTTCGCGCGGAAGCGTCCGTGGCCGGCGCTCGCCGACGTCACCTTCACGATCGCCCGTGGCGAGTGCGTCGCCATCCTCGGCCAGAACGGCTCGGGAAAGTCGACGCTCGTCCGCCTGCTCTCGACGCTGCTGATCAACGACGGCGGCGAGGCTCGGATCTTCGGCCACGACGCGTTCAAGGAGGCGTCGACGATCCGCCGGCTCGTCAACCGCGTCTCGGTCGAGGCGAGCTTCTTCAAGAAGATGTCCGCGGCCGAGAACCTCTCGTACGCGGCGCGGTTCTACGGGATGACGCCGTCCCAGACGCGCGTCGACATTCCGCAGATCCTGGCCAAGGTCGGCTTCCCGCCCGAGCGGCGGGGAGAGTCGATGGAGAACCTGTCGCGCGGGATGCAGCAGAAAGTCGCCCTCGCGCGGGCGCTCCTGACCTCGCCCGTCCTGCTCCTGCTCGACGAGCCCACGACCGGGCTCGATCCGCGCTCGAAGCTCGAGGTGCAGGAGTTCATCCGCCAGGTCCGGACCGAGCACGACGCGACGATCCTCCTCTGCACCCACGACATGGGCGAGGCCGAGGCGCTCGCGGACCGCATCGGGCTGCTCGATCGCGGCCGGCTGCTCTTCCTCGAGCCGGTCGAGGACGTGAAGCGGCGCTTCGGCGTCGAGACGCTCGAGGAGGCGTTCTTCGCCGCCACCGGTCGCGAGTTCGAGAACGAGGGCCAGGACGAGGACGACGAGTACCGGGAGGTGTTCGCATGAGTGCCTATGCGCTGGAGATGCGCAACCAGCTCGTCGGCCTGTTCGGGATCGTCGAGCGCAACGTCTATCTCACGAAGCGCTACTTCCTCTGGGATCTCGCGTTCATGGTCTGGACGATCGCGAACACGCTCACGATCGTCTTCATCGCGCGCGCGGCGCACCTGCCGCCGGGCCGCGAGAACACGCTGGCGACGATGCTGCTCGTCGGCGCGACGATCTGGGCGTTCCTCGGGATCATCTTCGAGTTCATGACCGAGACGGTCGCCTGGGAGCGCTGGGAAGGGACGATCGAGTACACGTTCATGGCTCCGCTGTCGCGCCTCGTCCACCTGTTCGGGCAGGGCGCGTTCGCGGTGCTCTACGGGCTGATCCGAGCGGCGATCCTCTTCTTCGCGGTCGCCGCGTTCATCGGGATCCACGCCCCCAAGGCGAACTACGGGGCGGCGCTCGCGCTGCTCGCGCTCGCGTCCCTCTCGTTCATCGGCGTGGGGATCATGACCTCGGTACTGCCGCTGATCTCGCCGGAGAAGGGCGCGCAGCTCGGGTTCGTCGCGCAGGGCGTGATGCTCGTCGTCTCGGGCGTCTACTACCAGGTGAACGTCATGCCGGAGTGGATGCAGTGGATCGCGAAGATCTCGCCGGCGACGTACGCGATCCGCGGGGACCGCAACTCGATCGTCCACGGCGCCGGGCTCGCGTGGGCGGACGTCTGGCCGCTGCTGATCATCGCCGTCCTCGCCACTCCCATCGGGCTGGCGATCTTCCGTGTCGGCGAACGGCACGCGAAGCGGCACGGAAAGCTGAAGCGGTCCGGATGATCGAGCTCCGCGTCGCCGAGACGGACGAGGAGGTCGAGCTCTGGCGCGACGTGCGGCGGGCGCTGCTCCCGAACGAGAGGGCAGCGTCCGTCGCCGAGCTCCGTTCGGGCGGCAGCTTCATGCTGCTCGCGTTCCGAGACTCCGAGCTCGCGGGCTCGGGGAGCGCGGCGAAGAGCGACCTCGGCGGCGGCTCGATCTTCCCGCGCGTACTGCCGGAGCACCGCCGGAACGGCATCGGGACGATGTTGCTGCAGCGGCTCGCGTCCCACGCCGAGGCAGCCGGCTACGACACCGTGGGCTCGATGGTGGAGGACGCAGGCGCGCTCGCGTTCGCCCAGCGCTTCGGCTTCGCCGAGACCGGCCGTCAGGTCGAGCAGGTGCGAGCGGTCGCCACCGACGAGCCGTGGCCGGCACTGCCCGACGGCATCGAGATCGTCACGGCGGCCGAGCGTCCCGGTCTCATCCGGCAGCTGTACGACGAGCTCGCGCTGCAGGCGTTCGAGGACATGCCGACGCCGAGCAAGGTCGAGATCACGCCCGCGGAGTGGGAGTCGGAGTGGGTGACGTGGCCCGAGGCGACGTTCGCCGCGCTCGCCGGCGGCGACATCGTCGGCATGGCCGGCCTCGTCCAGGACGCCGACCAGCCGGGGCGCGCAGAGAACGCCCTGACGGCGGTGCGCCGCGACTGGCGTGGGCGCGGCGTCGCACGCGCCCTCAAGGAGACGACGACCGCGTGGGCGTCGCGCCATGGCATCCGCGAGATCTACACGTGGACGCAGACCGGCAACGAGAACATGCGCGCGGTGAACGAGCGGCTCGGCTACGTCACGCGCGACATCTCGATCAGCGTGCGGCGGGAGCTCCCGCTGTGAAGGACTGGTTCGCAGGACGCGTCGCCGAGCGGTACGACGCGGAGACCGCGGACATGCCGGTCGAGCCGGTCGTCGACTTCCTCGCGCCGCTGGCCGCCGGCGGCGCGCTCGAGCTCGCCATCGGCACCGGCCGGATCGCGGTGCCGCTCGCCCGGCGCGGCATCCGCGTGGCGGGGATCGACCTCTCCGAGGACATGGCCGCGCAGCTCCGGCGGAAGACCGCCGACATCCCGGTCGCGATCGGGGACATGGCGACGACTCGCGTCGACGGGACGTTCTCGCTCGCCTACGTCGTCTTCAACTCGATCAACAACGTGACGACGCAGGAGGGCCAGCTCGGCGTGTTCGCGAACGCGGCGGCACACCTGGAGCCCGGCGGCTGCTTCGTCGTCGAGGTCGGAGTTCCGGGCCTCGCGCCGCTCGAGGTCTTCGACCTCTCGGACACGCACGTCGGCATCGACGAGCGTCATCCGGGCACGCAGGAGTTCGTCTCGCATCACTTCACGCTCGTGGACGGCCGCTGGGAGCGGAACTCCGTCCCGTTCCGGTCCGTCTCGCCGGGCGAGCTCGACCTCATGGCGCGCCTCGCCGGGATGACGCTGCGCGAGCGCTGGTCCGACTGGGGCCGCACGCCCTTCACCACCGAGAGCCGGAAGCACGTCTCGGTCTGGGAGAAGCCCGCCGGGTGAGGATCGAGCTTCCGATCGAGTCGGAACGGCTCGTCATTCGGGCGCTTCGTCCGGACGATGCAGCCGATCTCGACATGCCTGCGGACTGGATCCAGGAGAAGATCGACCGCTTCGAGCGGGACGACGGGATGAGCCTCTGGGCCGCCGTCGAGCGGGAGAGCGGCCGCGCGGTGGCGCTCACCGGTTTTCAGTGGGAGCAGATCGACGGACGCCGAGAGCTCGATCTCGGCTGCGTCGTCGCGGCTGACGCGAGATCGCGCGGCGTCGGGACCGAGGCGTCGGAAGCGGTCGTGCAGGCCGCGTTCGCGGCCGGCTTCGACCGCCTCACGGCGATGGCCTATCCCGACAACGTGGCTGCGTTGCATGTCCTGCAGAAGCTCGAGTTCGTGCCGCAGGGGGAGACGACCTTCGAGGGCCGCCACTACTCGTTCTTCGTTCGCGCGGGTTAGCGTTCGCGCGTGCCCGCGCGTGCCCGGCGCTCCTGCCTGACCGTTCCCGCCTCGAGCGAGCGGATGCTCGCGAAGGCGCCGTCGCTACCGGCCGACGAGGTGATCGTCGACCTCGAGGACGCGGTCGCAGCCGAGGACAAGGAGGCGGCACGCGACCTGGCCGTCGCGGCTCTGCAGCGCAGGCCGCTCGGAAGGACGACGGCGCTCCGCGTCAATGCGCGCTCGACGCCGTGGTGGGAGGACGACCTGCGCGCGGCGGCAGAGGCACATCCCGACGTCGTCGTACTCCCCAAGGTCGAGTCCCCCGCGGACGTGTCCGCTGCGGCCGAGCTGCTCCCGGCCGGCATCGGCCTCGAAGCGCAGATCGAGACGGCGGGCGGCCTCGTCGAGGCAGCGCGGATCGCCGAAGCCGGACACGGGCTCGAGGCGCTCGTCTTCGGCCCGGCCGACCTCGCAGCCTCCCTCGGCGTGCCGGTGCTGACGATCGGCGCCGGAGCCTCCGACCACGCGCTCGCGCGAGTGGTGGAAGCGGCCCGAGCGGCAGGCCTGCAGGCGCTCGACGGGCCGCACGCACGGCTCGGCGACGACCTCGGACTCGTCCTCTCGGCGCGCCGGGCGCTCGGGCACGGCTACGACGGAAAGTGGGTGATCCACCCGGAGCAAATCGCACCCGTCAACTTCGTGTTCACGCCGTCCCCCGCGGAGGTGGCGCGCGCGAAGCGGATCCTCGAGGCGGCAGCCGGCGCAGCGCGGTTCGAGGGCGAGCTCGTGGACGAGGCCTCGCGGCGGCTCGCGGAGTCGCTGCTGCGGCGCGCCGAGGTTCCCAGCTAGTCCGCAAGGGGTATTTCCCGGCCATGACCGGGCGCAGAGAGCTCTGGGAGGTACCCCGCTTCGCAACGCAGCGGCACGGCTTCGTGCCGCAGTGCGACTGCTACCGCACCGACGACCCGCCTGCGCTCCATCTCCTCCTCGAGCTGCCCGGCGTCGACCCCGGCGCGGTGCGGATCGTCGCCTCGGACACCGCGCTCGTCGTCTCCGGCGTGCGCGTCCGCCCGCATCCCACCGGCGCGCGCTACCACCAGGTCGAGATCGAGTACGGCCCGTTCGAACGCCGGATCGAGCTCGGCGAGGGCGTGGACGCCGACGCCGTGAGCGCGGCGTACGAAGCCGGGATGCTGCGGCTCGAGGTGCCGTTGGGCGATGACTGAGATCGAGTTCAGCGAGACCACACCGACCGGCGTCGACGAGATCCCGGCCGAGTTGCCCGTCCTCCCGCTCAAGGAGACGGTCGTCTTCCCCGACTCGATGACGCCGCTCGCGATCGGGCAGGAGCGGTCGATCCGGCTCGTGGACGACGTGGTCGCGGGCGAGCGCCTGCTCGCGCTCGTCACGGCGCGCGACGCCGAGATCGAGGCTCCGGGGTGGAACGAGCTGTACGCGATCGGGACGGCCGCGGTCGTGCACAAGATGATCCACGTCCCCGACGGGACGCTGCGGATCCTCGTCCAGGGGCTGCGCCGGGTCCGGCTCGAGGAGCCCGTCACCGACGACCCGTATCTCGTCGCGCGGTTCTCGGCGGTGCCGGACGAGGCGGAGGAGAGCCGCGAGCTCGAGGCGCTGCTCCGCAACGCGCAGGGCCTCTTCGGGCGCATCGTCGGCCTCGCGCCGTACCTCCCGGAGGAGCTCCAGATCGCGTCCGCGAACGTCGACGATCCGAGCAGCCTGTGCAACCTCGTCGCCTCGACCCTCCGCCTCAAGACCGAGGAGAAGCAGCTGATCCTCGAGACCGCCGACACGGAGGAGCGGCTGCGTGCGGTCTCGAAGATCCTCAACCGCGAGCTCGAGGTGTTCGAGCTCGGGACGAAGATCCAGTCGCAGGTGCAGTCCGAGCTCGAGAAGGGCCAGCGCGAGTTCTTCCTCCGGCAGCAGCTGAAGGCGATCCAGGAGGAGCTGGGCGAGGACGATCCCGAGCAGGCCGACGCGAACGAGCTGCGCGAGCGACTCGACGCGCTCGAGTTGCCGGAGGACGTGCGGAAGGCCGCCGACCGCGAGCTGGCCCGGCTCGAGCGGCTTCCGGCGGCGGCCGCCGAGTACGGCGTGGTCCGCACGTACCTCGACTGGCTCGCGACGCTGCCGTGGGGCGTGACCACGCCGGACGACCTCGATCTCGACCGCGCCCGGCAGATCCTCGACGAGGATCACTACGACCTCGAGAAGGTGAAGGAGCGGATCGTCGAGCACCTCGCCGTCTCGAAGCTGAAGCAGGATCCCGCGGGCCAGATCGTCTGCTTCGTCGGACCGCCCGGAGTCGGCAAGACGTCGCTCGGCCATTCGATCGCGCGGACGCTCGGCCGGAAGTTCGCGCGGCTCTCGGTGGGCGGCGTCCGTGACGAAGCGGAGATCCGCGGCCACCGGCGCACGTACATCGGCGCGATGCCCGGCTCGATCATCCGCGCCCTGCGCGACGCGGAGTCGATGAACCCGGTGCTCCTGATCGATGAGATCGACAAGATGGGCGCCGACGTCCGCGGCGATCCGGCGAGCGCGATGCTCGAGGTGCTCGACCCGGCGCAGAACTCGACCTTCCGCGACCACTACCTCGACCTGCCGTTCGACCTGTCGAAGACGCTGTTCGTCTGCACGGCGAACACGGTGGACACGATCCCTTCTCCGTTACTCGACCGGATGGACGTGATCCAGCTCTCGGGCTACACCGAAGAGGAGAAGCTCGGGATCGCGAAGCGCTACCTCGTGCCGCGGCAGATCGCCGAGCACGGGCTCCGGTCGAGCCAGCTCGCGATCGGCGGCCCGGTGCTGCGACTGCTCGCACGCGAGTACACGCGCGAGGCCGGCGTGCGCGGCCTCGAGCGGCGGATCGGCGACCTCTGCCGGAAGGCGGCAGTGCAGGTGGCGCGCGGCAACAAGGAGAAGATCCGCGTCACCGAGGGGATGGCGCGGGAGTGGCTCGGCCCGCGGCGCTTCTCGGCGGAAACGCGGCGGCGCACCTCCGATCCGGGCGTGGCGACCGGGCTCGCTTACACGCCGGTCGGCGGCGACGTCCTCTACATCGAGGCGCAGGCGTACCCCGGTCGCGGCAAGCTCACGGTCACCGGCCAGCTCGGCGAGGTGATGCAGGAGTCGGCGCAGGCGGCGTTGTCGTGGGTGCGCTCCCACACCGAGCAGCTCCAGCTCGAGGAGGAGTGGTTCGCGCAGCACGACGTCCACCTGCACGTGCCGGCGGGCGCGATCCCGAAGGACGGGCCGTCGGCCGGGATCGCGATGGCGACGGCGATCGCCTCGCTCGTCCGCGCGACGCCCGTCGCGGACGACGTCGCTATGACCGGGGAGATCACGCTGACCGGTCAGGTGCTCCCGATCGGGGGCGTACGCGACAAGGTGCTCGCGGCGCAGCGCGCCGGTCTCGGCCGCGTCATCCTGCCGCGCGAGAACGAGCCCGACCTCGAGGAGCTCCCGCGAGAGGCGCGCGAAGCTCTGGGCTTCGTCCTCGTCGACTCGATCGACGAGGTCTTCGACGCCGCGTTCAGCTCGAACGGCTCCCGGACGAACGGTCGCGTGCGACCGGCGACTTCGAGAAGATAGGAGCACGGTTCCCATCCACGACGGAAAGGACTGGCCGCAGATGATCAACACGAAGGACAAGGTGGCCGACGCAGCTGCAAGCGCCCGGCCCTACGTCGAGCGCGCGATTCGCGACAAGGAGCTCCGCGACAACGTCCGCAACGCGTACGGCTCGGCCCGCGCCGTCTACGACGAGCTCGTCTCCCGCCGCAAGGTGTCGGACGCGGCGTCGCGGCTCGCGGGCGACAAGAACCTCCAGGACGAGCTACGGAATGCGATCGACGAGCTGCGCAGCGCCGCCGGACGCGTGCAGGACGTGAAGCGCCAGGCGCCGGAGCCCGGACGCGCAGCCTGGAACGGCCTGCTCCTGCTGGCCGGGATCGCGCTCGGCCTTCTCCTCAATCCGATCACCGGTCCGGCCGTGCGCCGGCTCCTCGCCCGCAAGCTGTTCGGCAGCGGAAACGGGTTCGTCTACCAGGGGAACGGCAGCAAGACGTAGCCCGGCGGCGGGCTAGCCGCTGCGACCGAGGTGCTCCCGCGCGAAGGCGCGGAAGCGGTCGCGCGCGCCCTCGTCGGGCGCGATCGGCTCGTCGTCGGCGTACCGCGGATCGTTCGCGATCTCCTCGGCGACCGTGCGCACCTCGCGGTCGATCGCGGCGCGGTGCGCGGGTTCGCGCAGCAGCGCGTCGACCCAGCTCTCGGAGCCGTCCCAGTCGGGCACGTCGTGGTCGAAGAGGAGCTGGCCGAGCAGGATCCCCGTGCGGATGTAGGCGAACGTCCTGAATGCGAGGATGCGGTGCGGCGTCTCCACGAGCGCGGCGAGCTTCGGGTCGTCGCGGACGACGCGGTCGACGATGCCGCCGATCGGCTCGTCGACCAGCGGGATCCAGAGCTCGTCGAGTTCGGGCACGACCGGATTATGCCCAGCGGCGGAGTAGCGTAGGCCCGCGTGGCCGGTTCAGACGATCTTCTCGCGGAATTGGCGGCGAAGCCGCGCGAGGCGGGACTCTTCCTCGACTTCGACGGCGTCCTCGCTCCCATCGTCGAGCGGCCGGAGGATGCGGCGCCCCCGCCCGAGACGCGGGCGGAGCTGGAGCGGCTCGTCGGACGGTACGCGCTCGTGGCTGTCGTGAGCGGCCGCGCGGGCGAGGACGTGCGGGCTCGCGTCGGGGTGGAGCGGATCGTCTGCGTCGGCTCCCACGGGCTCGAGCTCGAGCCGCAGGCCGATCGCTGGCGCCGGGCTCTTGCGGCCTTCGCGGCGGACGCGCCGTGGCCCGAGCGAGACGTCGAGGTCAAGGGGCTCGCGGTCGCGTTGCACTTCCGCGGCCGCGCCGACGAACGCGAGGCCGTGCGCGCGCTCGACGCGATCGCGGAGTCCGCGCGCGAGGAGGGGCTCGTCGCGCGGTACGGGCGCAAGATCCTCGAGGTGCTGCCGCCGGTGGGCTCGCACAAGGGCACAGCGGTGCGGCGGCTCCTCGAGGAGCATGGCCTGCAGCGCGCGCTGGCGGCGGGCGACGACACGACCGACCTCGACTCGTTCGCCGCGCTGGACGGCCTCGAGGTGGCGGTACGGGTCGCCGTGACGTCGGCGGAAGCGCCTCGAGCGCTGCTCGACGCCGCGGACGTCGTCGTCGACTCGCCGACCGAGTTCCTCGCGCTCCTCCACCGGCTCTAACGAACGTGTCCCCACGCGACACGTCCACCCCGGACGGCTAGCGAGCGTGCGGCTACACGAAGGAGAGGACGTCCGCGATCGAGGTGATTCGCGGCCCCGGCCAGTCGCGCACCTCCGGCCACGCCGGCTCCCGGCCCGGACGATGGACGAGAACCGGCCGCATCCCGACCCGCTCGGCCCCCGCGAGCTCGTCGTTCGAGCCGTCGCCGACGTACAGCGCGTCGGCAGGCTCGACGCCGAGCTCCTCGCACGCCTGGAGATAGAGCCGCGCGTCGGGCTTCACGTAGCCGCAGGAGCACGAGAAGACCTCGGAGCCGAACATGCCCGCGAACGGCGTCTCCGCCCAGACCTCCACGACGTCCTCGCTGCAGACCGTGATCAGCCCGATAGGGATGCCTCGGCGCCGGAGCTCTTCCAGCGTCTCGAGGACGCCTTCGCGCGGCGAGCGCAGCACCGCGAGAGAGAAGCGTCGCCGGAACTCGAGGAGCCGCTCGGCATCGCCGTCATCGAGGCCGATCGATGCGAGGTACGGGAGCATCGGGCCGGAGTCGCGGACCGAGCGCCCTTCCCGCCAGAGTGCATGGAACGCCTGAGGATCCCGGCCGAGCAGCTCCGCCGCCGCGCTGGAGAAGGCCCAGGACGTCTCCTCGTCGTAGTCGACGAGCGTCTCGAAGAGGTCGAAGACGACCGCCCGCGTCACGCCTTGTGCACGCGCACCGCGGTGCCGTAGGCGCAGATCTCAGTCCACCCCGTCCCGAGCTCGGAGGTGTCGAAGCGCATCGCGATGATTGCGTTCGCGCCCTTCGCCTCCGCCTCCTCGATCATCCGCTCCATCACCTGACCGCGGCTGTCGGTGAGCGCCTTCGTCATCCCCTTCAGCTCGCCGCCGACGATCGACTTGAGCCCGGCGCCGATCTGCGAGCCGAGGTTGCGCGAGCGCACCGTCAACCCCATGACCTCGCCGAACACCTCGTCGACCGCGTAGCCGGGAATGTCGTTCATGGTCGTCACGATCATCGTTCTGCCTCCCTGTTGAGCACGTCCCAGGCCCGCCGGACGTCGGCCTCCGTCGTCCGCGCATTGCCGATCGCGAGCCGGAGGACGTAGCGCCCGTCGAGCTTCGTGTGCGTGATGAAGATCTCACCGGACTCGTTCACGCGCTCGACGATCCGCTCGTTCTCCTCGTCCGAGCCTTCGCGGCGGAAGACGACGAGCGAGAACCGGCGCGAAGCGACGAGCTCCCAGCCCGCGCTCTCCTCGACCCAGCCGGCGAAGAGCTCCGCGAGGCGAATGTGCTCGCGGAGGATCGCCCGCAGCCCCTCCGCGCCGTAGCACCGCAGGACCGCCCAGAGCTTCAGCGACCGGAAGCGGCGGCCGAGCGGCGGCCCGAAATCGGCGAGCGAGAACGCCTCGTCGGACGTGAGCAGGTACTCCGGCGTGAGCGTGAACGCCTCCCGCCATTCGTCCGGCCGCGCAGTCCAGACGAGGGAGCAGTCGGTCGGCACGAGCAGCCATTTGTGCGGATTGACGACAAGGGAATCGGCGAGCTCGACGCCGTCCGCCGACCAGCGCTCCTCCTCGCAGATCCACGACGAGCCCGCGTAGGCCGCGTCGACGTGGAGCCACGCGCCGGCGGCGTGCGCCCGCTCCGCCAGCTCGCGCACGGGATCGACCGAGGCGAACGACGTCGTGCCGACGGTGGCGACGACGCAGGCGACGTCGTCGAGGTCGTAGCCGTCCACCCGCATGCGCAGCTCGTCGTCCACCGGAACCTTGCGGAGCTCCATCCCGAGCATGCGCGCGTCCTTCTCGACCGAGGAGTGCGCGTGCTCGGAGCAGACGACGACGTCGCGGCCCGTGACGTGGCGCGCCGCGATGAGCGCCGCGAGCGTCGAGGTCGAGGCCGTGTCCTCGATGTGGCCGTGCCAGCCGGTGGGGAGACCGAGCAGCTGTCGCACCCAGTCGGCGACGCGCAGCTCGAGCTCGGTCGACGCCGGCGAGGCGCGCCAGACGATCGCGACCTGGTTCAGCGCCGCCGCGAGCAGCTCCGCGAGGATCGCCGGCTCCGACGAGGTGACCGCGAAGTACGAGAAGAACCGCGGGCTCTGCCAGTTCGTCAACGCCGGCAGCAGCAGCTCGTCCATGTCGCGGAGCACGTCGGCGAACGACTCGGGCTGCTCGGGCGCCGACGCCGGCAGCTTCGCCGTCAGCTCGCCCGGGCGCACCTGCGCGAGCACCGGCAGCTCCGGCACGCGCTCGAGGTAGCGCGCCGCCCACTCGAGCGCGGCGGCGCCGTCCTCGCGGAAGTCCGTCAAGGCCGCCTCTTCCGCAGCTTCTCGAGCTGCTTCCACGTGCGCGTGTTGACGAGGTCGGCCTTCGTCAGCCAGCCGCGCCGGGCCTGCGCGACCGCGAGCTCGACGTACGCCTGCGAGCGGACCTCGTGCCCGTCGGAGGAGACGACGAGCCGGAGCCCCGCCTCCTTCGCCGCGCGGGCGTGCACGTCCCGCAGGTCGAGCCGATCCGGCTGGCCGTTGATCTCGAGGAACGTCCCCGTCTCCAGGGCAGCCTCGATCACGCGCTCGACGTCGACGTCGCGCGCCGGGCGCTTCCCGATCCGGCGGCCCGTGAGATGGCCGATGCAGTCGACGTACGGGTTCTGCATCGCCTCGAGCACGCGCTCGGTCGGCCGCGAGTAGGGCGCCTGGTGCACCGAGGCGACGACCCAGTCGAGCAGCGCGAGATCCTCGTCCGCCACGTCGACCTCGCCGCTCGCGCGGATGTTCGCCTCGACGCCGGCGAGGATCCGCAGCTTCGGGAACCGCCCGCGAAGGCTCTCGATCTCCTCGAGCTGCGCCTGCAGCCTCCCCTCGCGGAGGTAGTGCGAGTGGTCGGTGACGGCGTAGTACTCGTAGCCTCGCGTCGCCGCGCCCTCGAGCATCTGCTCGAGCGTGCTCTTGCCGTCCGCCGACCAGTGCGAGTGCGTGTGGAGGTCGCCGCGGACGTCGCGCAGCTCGACGAGCTTCGGCAGCTCTCCCTTGCGCGCCGCCTCGAGCTCGCCTGAGTTCTCGCGCAGCTCCGGCGGGATCGGCTGGTAACCGAGGAACTCGTACACCGCGTCCTCGTCGGCGCTCTTGAAAACGTCGCCGCTCTCGACGTTCGTGACGCCGTACTCGGAGATCGAGAGCCCGCGCCGCACGGCGTCCTCGCGCATGGCGACGTTGTGGTCCTTCGAGCCGGTGAAGTGCTGGAGGAGGTTGCCGAACGACTCCGGCGGGACGACGCGGAGATCGAAGCGCAGTCCGTCCCGCGACACGACCGTGGCTTTCGTGTCGCCCTGGGCCGCGACGTCCACCACCCAGCTCAGCTTCGCGAAGTGTCCCGTCAGCTCGCCGGGATTCGTCGCGCTCGCGATGATGTCGAGATCCCGGAACGTCTCCTTCCGGCGGCGCACCGAACCGGCCTCGGAGACCGCGAGCGCCGCGGGCAGCTCGCGCAACGCCGCGACGACCGCCTGTACCGCCGGCAGGCCGGAACCGAGGAGGTACCGCCCGGTCTCCGGGCTCTCGGCCTGGTAGGCGAGCGCCGCGAGGATCTTCTCCTCGCTCTTCGGCCCGAGCCCGGCGAGTGTACGCAGCCTCTCCGACTCGGCCGCCGCCTTCAGCTCGTCGAGCGTCTCGACGCCGAGCTCGCGCCAGATCCGCGCCGCCGTCTTCGGCCCGAGGCCGGGCAGGCGCATGAAGAGGACGACCTCGGGGGGAACGCCGGCCTTCTTCTTCGTCAGCGTCTCGATCTCGCCGAGCTCGACGATCTGGACGATCTTCTCCTCGATCGTCTTGCCGATTCCCTGCAGCTCCTTCGCCTTCCCGTCGAGCGCGAGCTGCGCGACGGAGCCCGAGGTCTCGCGAACGCGGGCCGCAGCACGGCGGTACGCGACGACGCGGAACGTGTCCTTGCCCTCGAGCTCGAGCAGGTCGGCGAGGAGGTCGATCTGCTCTGCGACGTCGGAGTTGCGTGGTAGCTCCGGCACTCAAGCGATGATATGAGCGTGCCCGCGGCCGTCGTCTGCCTGCCGACGTACAACGAGCGCGAGAACCTCGAACCGATGGTGCGCGCCCTCGCGGACAAGGACGTGCGCGTCCTTGTCGTCGACGACAGCTCTCCGGACGGAACGGGGGAGATCGCCGACCGCCTGGCCGCCGAGCTGCCGTGGGTCGAGGTGCTGCACCGGCCCCGCAAGGAAGGACTCGGACGCGCCTACGTCGACGGGTTCCGGCACGTGCTCGCGGGCGACGCCGAGCTCGTGCTCGAGATGGACTGCGACTTCTCCCACGACCCGGCAGACGTGCCACGCCTGATCGCAGCCGTCGAGGCGGGCGCCGACCTCGCGCTGGGCTCCCGCTACGTCCCGGGAGGCGGCACGGCCAACTGGGGGCTCGTCCGGCGGCTCATCTCGCGCGGCGCCTCCATCTACACGCAGGTTCTCCTCATGCCGATCCACGACTCGACCGGGGGCTTCAAGTGCTACCGCCGGCGCGTGCTCGAGTCGATCGACCTGGAGAGGATCGACGCCGCCGGCTACGTCTTCCAGATCGAGACGACGTATCGCACGCTGCGCAGGGGGTTCCGGGTCGTCGAGGTGCCGATCCGCTTCGCCGACCGGACTGCGGGCCGGTCGAAGATGAGTCGCGCGATCGTGCTCGAGGCGGTGTGGAAGGTGCCGTGGCTACGGTTGACGGCATTGACGGGACGGCTGTGACCGAGCTCGACGAGGCGACCTTCGACGCAGCGATCGCGGGCGATCCTCTGCTCGTCGACTTCTGGGCGCCCTGGTGCCGCCCGTGCAAGGCGCTCGAGCCGATCCTCGAGGAGCTGCCCGTCGCGGTCGCGCGGGTGAACGTCGACCAGGAGCCCGGAATCGCCTCGCGCTACGACGTGCTCTCGATCCCGACAGTGATCCTCTTCTCCGGTGGGGAGCCGCAGGGGTCGGTGGTGGGGATGCGCCCTCGCGCGCACTTCGACCGGTGGCTAGCGGAAGTGCTCCCAGCCGCCGAGTGAGTACGGCTCGCCGCCGAGCGTGAGCCCGACGCCGTCGCCCTCCTCGACGCGGCCGATCACCGGGAAGCCCAGCGCGTCCGGGGTCGTCGCGAGCAGCTCGTAGTCCTCGCCGAAGCCGAGGTCGCCGAGCTCGGCGCCCGGCGCGAGGGGGACGCGCTCGAGCTCGATCGCGAGCCGGACGCGGGAACGCGTCGCGATGTGCGCGGCGTCGCGCGCCAGCCCATCCGACACGTCGAGCATGGCCGTGACCGCCTGGGCCAGGCGCTTTCCCTCCCCGAGGCGATCCGGCACCGGAGGCAGCCGGCCCTGGCGAAACGCCGCGCCGGCGGCGCCGAGCGGCCCGGTCACGACGACGAGGTCTCTGGGGTTCGCGCCGGCGCGGCCGGGGACGCGATCCGAGCGGCCGAGCGCGGTGACGGAGAGGACGACGTGCTCCGCTCGAGTCGTGTCGCCGCCGCGGACCGGGACGGCGCGTTCGTTCAGGCCGGAGTAGAGCTCGAGCACGTCGTCGAGCCCGGTCTCCGGCGGAAGGCCCAGCGTCACGAGGAGGGCGAGGGGGTCGGCTCCGGCCGCCGCGAGGTCGCTGAGGTTGACAGCGGCCGCCCGTGCGCCGAGCTCGCGCCACCCGAGGAGGTCGAAACGGAAGTGGACACCTTCGACGAGCGCGTCCTGCGTGACGACCAGCCCGCCGACCAGCGCGGCGTCGTGCTCGATCCCCTGGGCGAGCCCGCGCCGCTCGAGCTCCTCGAGGAGGCCGAGCTCGCCGAGCTCCTCGAGGGTCGTCACGTCTCGGTGATCCGCGCCCGGCCGTCGAGCGTCTCGGGGTCGAGCGCCGCCAGCGCGTCGTAGAGCCGCGCGTGGAAGGTGCCCGGGCCGGCCGCACCCGCTGCGGCATCTTCGGCGGCGACACCGAGCGCGGCGAGCGCCTCCGCGGCCGCCTCCAGCGACTCCTCCGGCTTCGCGGCGAGGAAGCAGCCGGTGAGCGCCGAGGAGATGCAGCCCGTGCCGGTGACGGCGGCGAGCAGCGGATCACCGTTCGCGACCGCGAGCGTCCGCTCACCATCAGAGACGTGGTCGACGGCTCCGGTGACGGACGCGACGAGCCCGAGCTGCCGCCCGGCCTCGCGCGCGAGCTCCTCGGGCTCGAGTCCGCTCGCGATCGACTCGACACCGCGCACCTCCGCGTCGGCGCCGACGAGCGTCGCCACCTCGCCCGCGTTGCCGCGCAGAACCGTCACACGAACCTCGTCGATGATGCGCCGCGCCGTGTCCGTGCGGTACGCGGTCGCGCCGGCTCCGACCGGATCGAGCACGACGGGGATCCCGCGCTCGCTCGCCGCGCGGCCGGCGATGAGCATCGCCTCGATCCAGTGCTCCGAGAGCGTGCCGATGTTGAGGACGAGCGCGGACGCGAGCCCGACCATCTCCTCGACCTCCTCCGGCGCGTGCGCCATCACGGGGAGAGCGCCGAGCGCGAGGGTCGCATTCGCCGTCTCGTTCATGACGACGTAGTTCGTGATCTGGTGGACGAGCGGCTTCCGCTCGCGGAGGTCGCGCAGCGTCTTGCCCGGAGAAACGGTCACCGCGCACCCACTCCGAGGACGTCCACCGGGCCCTCGCCGCTACCGATCTCGGAGAGCCCGAGCGCGACCGCGCGCGAGGCGGCGGCCGCCGCTCCGCGAGCGGCTTCAAGCAGCGGCAGGCCCCGCGCGAGTAGCGCGGCGAGCGTCGCGGAATGCGTGCAGCCGGCCCCGTGCGTGGCGGCGACCTCATGCCGCTCGAACGGGATCTCGTGGTGCTCGCTCCCGTCGAAGAGGTGGTCGACGGATTCCTCGCCGTGGCCGCCGGTCACGAGCGCCGCGGGCGCGCCGAGCCCGACGAGCGCCTCGGCCAGCTCAGCAGGCGTGGCGTCCGAAGACGTGAGGGCGCGCGCCTCGAGCAGGTTTGGCGTCACGACGGTCGCGAGCCGGAAGAGCCGGCCGACCAAAACGTCGACCGCGTCGTCCTCGAGTAACCGGCCGCCGGAGCTCGCAACCATGACCGGATCGACGACGAGCGGCAAAGGATGCTCCTCGAGCCACTCCACCACCGCCTCGATGACCGCGCGAGAGCCGAGCATGCCGGTCTTCGCGGAGTCGATCCCGATGTCCCCGGCGACCGCGTCGAGCTGCGCGCGCACGAACGGCGCCGGCACCTCGTGGACGGCGGTGACCTCGCGCGTGTTCTGCGCCGTCAGGGCGACGATCGCCGACATGCCGTGGACGCCCGCCGCGGCGAATGCCTTCAGGTCGGCCTGGATCCCGGCTCCCCCGCCGGAGTCGGAGCCCGCGATCGTGATGCAGCGTGGAATCAAATGCGCTCCCTTCGCCGGCATGACCCGGATCAGGTTCGACGGGTGTGATCTCAGCCCCCGACGGGGCACCCCGGTGAGCCGAGGCTAGCATCGGGAGGTTGCGAGTCGTCCTCACCGTTCCCGACTTCGACGATGCCGTCGCCTTCTACCGCGACGCGCTCGGGCTCGAGCAGCTCGCGGATTGGAGCGGCGAGGACGGCAGGGTCATCCTGCTCGACGCCGGCCATGCCACGCTCGAGCTGTTCGACGAGCGGCAGGCGGAGAGCGTCGACCGGATCGAGGCCGGCCGCCGCGTCTCCGGGCCGGTGCGAATCGCGCTGGAGGTGGACGACCTCGACGGCACGGTGCAGCGCCTGATCGCGGCCGGCGCCACGGCCGAGGCCGAACCTGTCGTCCCTCCCTGGGGCGGACGCAACGCGAGGCTGCGGGCCCCGGACGGCATGCAGCTGACGCTGTTCGACGAGTCGGCCTAGCCCCGCAGGCGGAGGCGGCGGAGAACCTGCGCGACGTTGACGTCGTAACCCCAGCCGTACGTCTTCGGCGTGAAGATGCGGGGGTCGCCGTCGTTCCACCAGCGCGACCTGGCGCGCGCGGCCGTCGGCCTTCGCCAGTCGTACGGGATGCCCAGGAACTTGCCGGTTCGCTTCTCCGTCATGTATCGAGCGTACCGATGCGTCGCCTTCCTCCCGCCCTCGCCGCTTCTGCGACCCCGCGGATCCTCGAGCTGCTCGGCGACGGGCCCGGCCGCGTGCTTGAGGTCGGCTTCGCCGGCATCCACACTCGCCTCCTCGAGCTCGCGGGTTGGGAGGTCGAGGCGCTCGAGCCGGATCCCGCGCACGCGATCCTGGCGCAGGAGCGGGGAGCACACGTCGTCGTGCAGGCGAAAGGCCGCTACGACGCGGTCGTCGCTCCGGGCGACGCCGACCTCTCAGGCATCGACACCGCGAAGATCGTCCTCGCGGACGAGCGCGGTGTCGCTTCAATAGCGGGATGAGCACCGGGGCGCGGTACGACGGCATCGCCGATTGGTACGACACCGAGTTCCAGCCGGCACCGCTCGAGAGCGAGACCTGGGACGTCCTCCTCCGCCTGCTCGGCGATCCCGCCGGCGCCCTGATCGACGTCGGCTGCGGCACCGGAAGCTACGCGGCGGCGTTGGGAGCACGGGGCTGGGACGTCACCGGCGTCGACATCTCGGAGGACATGCTGCGGCTGGCGCGCGAGCGAGGGGTCCACACCGTGCGCGCCGATGCGACGTCGCTGCCGTTCGCGGACGGGTCGTTCGACGCGGCGATCTCCGTCTTCACGAACACCGACTTCGACGACCTCGCAGCCGTCGTGCGAGAGATCACGCGGATCCTCCGCCCCGGTGCGCCGCTCGTCCACCTCGCCGTCCATCCCTGCTTCGTGGGCCCGCACTCGATGTACGACCCCGAGGGAGGGGTTCCCGTGCTCCAGCCCGGCTGGTACCGCAGCGAGGGCCGGTACACGGAGGCGCCGGGGGTCTGGCGCGAGTCGGGCGTGCGGATCAGGGTCGGCGCCACGCACCTGCCGCTGGGGCTGTTCCTCCAGACGTTCGTCGACGCGGGTCTCGGTCTCGAGCGGGTCGAGGAGCCGGCGTGGCGGGAGTATCCGTTCGGCCTCGCGCTGCGCTGGCGCCGGTGAGCGTCGCCACCTGGGACGAGCTGCTCGCCGGCGAAGAGCTCGCCCACCTCACGACGGAGCCGGCCCGCGAAGGACGGACGGCGCCGGTTCCCGACTCGCTCCGGCCCGCGGTACGCGAAGCGCTCGCCCGACGCGGGATCGAGGAGCTGTACGCCCATCAGGCCGAGGCATACGGAGCAGCCGGCAGCGGCGGCAACATCATCGTCACGACCGGGACGGCGTCGGGGAAGACGCTCGCCTTCAACCTCCCCGTCCTGGACGCGCTCGACGCCGACCGGCACGCCCGCGCCCTCTACCTCTATCCGACGAAGGCGCTCGCTCAGGACCAGGCGCGGTCGCTCACGGAGCTCGGCGTGGCCTCGGTTCGTGCCGCGATCTACGACGGAGACACGCCGACCGAGCGGAGGCGGCAGATCCGTGGCTGGGCGAATCTCGTGCTCACGAACCCGGACATGCTCCACGTCGGCGTTCTGCCGCGCCACGACCTCTGGGGCGACTTCCTCCACAACCTCCGCTTCGTCGTCGTGGACGAGGCGCACGTCTACCGCGGGGTCTTCGGCTCGCACGTCGCGAACGTCCTGCGACGGCTGCGCCGGCTCGCGCGGATCTACGGCTCCGAGCCGCAGTTCCTCCTCGCCTCGGCGACGATCGCGAACGCCGGCGAGCTCGCGCGCGCCCTCACCGGAGAAGAGGCGACGATCGTCGAGGACGACGCGTCCCCCCGCGCGGAGCGAACGGTCGCGCTCTGGAATCCCCCGCTGCTCGACGCGGAGCTCGGCCTGCGGGCGAGCGCGCTGGGCGAGGCGTCGCGGCTGCTCGCCGACCTGGCCGGCCGCGGACTGCGGACGATCTGCTTCGCGAAGAGCCGGAAATCGGCCGAGCTCATCCACCGCTTCGCCTGTGACCGGCTCGACGCGGCCACCGCGGCGAGACTCGCGCCGTACCGCGCCGGCTACACACCGCAGCAGCGGCGCGAGATCGAGCGCCGGCTCGTGGAGGGCGACCTGCTGGGCGTGACGTCCACGGACGCCCTCGAGCTCGGCATCGACATCGGCGACCTCGACTGCGCGATCTCGGTCGGCTTCCCCGGCACGGTCGCGAGCCTCCGCCAGCAGTGGGGCCGCGCCGGCCGGCGCGGCCACGGCCTCGCGATCCTCGTCGCCTCGGAGGACGCGCTCGACCAGTACTTCATGCGCGAGCCGCGGGCGCTGCTCGAGCGGCGCGTCGAGGCGGCGATCCTCGACCACGCGAACCCGCGCGTCCTCGACGGACACGTCGCGGCGGCCGCATTCGAGGCTCCCGTCGACGAGGCCGACGCCGCGACGCTCGGCGCGGAGGCCCTCGAGCGGGCCCCGCACGTACCGGAGCTGCGGCGAACGCCGCGTGGCTGGGTGTGGGCCGGCAAGGAAGCACCCGCTGCGCGCGTGCCGCTCCGCTCCACCTCGCCCGACGCGTTCCTCGTCGTCGACGCGTCGAGCGGAGACGTCCTCGGCCTCGCCGAGCAGGAGCGCGCCTACTCCACCGTGCACCAGGGCGCGGTCTACCTCCACCTGGGCCGGCAGTACCTCGTGCGCGAGCTCGACCTCCAGGCAAGGCGCGCACTCGTGGAGCCGTTCGACGGCGACTGGTACACGCAGGCGAAGAAGGAGACGGAGACCGCGATCGAGGAGCCGCTGCGCGTCGAGCGGCGGCTCGGACTCGAGCTCTCGTTCGGCCGCGTCTCGGTGACGGAACAGGTCGTCGCGTACCAGAAGAAGGCCGTGGCGGACGGCGCGACGCTCGACACCGTCCCGCTCGAGCTGCCGCCGACGACCTTCGACACCGAGGCGGTCTGGTTCGTCCCACGGCCGCACCAGCTCGAGGGGCTCGAGGCGATGCCGCTCCTCCTCTCCTCGCTCCACGCCGCCGAGCACTCGCTCATCTCCCTCCTGCCGCTGTGGGCGATGTGCGACCGCTGGGACATCGGCGGGCTCTCGACGAACCTCCACCTCGACACCGGCGCGCCGACCGTCTTCGTCTACGACGGGCACGCCGGCGGCGTCGGCATCGCCGCCCGCGGCTTCGAGCAGTTCGAGGGCTGGGTCGCCGACACCGTGCGCCTCCTCGACGGCTGCCCGTGCGAGCGCGGCTGCCCCTCGTGCGTCCAGAGCCCCAAGTGCGGCAACCTCAACGAGTTCCTCGACAAGGCCGGAGCGCTCACACTTCTGACGAGGATGTCGAATTCGGGCTGACCCGTTCGTCGTAGAGGCGTCAACCCACTCCCGAGGAGGGACCCATGCAGTACCTGCTCCTGATCAACGACGACGAGAAGGTCTGGGGCGACATGCCCGAGGACGAGCGCAACGCGGTCTACGGCGAGTACACGCGGTACACCGGGGAGCTGCAGAGCCGCGGCATCCTCGTCGGCGCGAACCAGCTCCAGCCCTCGGGGACGGCGACCGTCGTCCATGTCGAGGACGGCAAGACGATCACCACCGACGGGCCGTACGCAGAGACGAAGGAAGTGCTCGGCGGCTACTACCTGATCGACGTCGACACGCTCGACGAGGCGCTCGAGTGGGCCGCCAAGATCCCGTCCGCCCGCTACGGCCACATCGAGGTGCGCCCCATCGTGATGCGCGAGGCGGAGGTGGCCTCGTAGAGGAGATCGCCCGCGCCTACCGCGACGAGCGTGCCCGCTCGATCGCGATCCTCGGCCGCGTCCTCGGTGACCTCGACCTCGCCGAGGACGCGGTGCAGGACGCGTTCCTCCGGGCGGCCGAACGATGGCCGCGCGACGGTACGCCCGCCAATCCCGGTGCCTGGATCGTGTCCACCGCGCGGAACCGCGCGATCGACCGGATCCGCCGGGAGCAGACACTCGTCCGCAAGACAGAGCTGCTCGCGCGCGCGGAGACGCTACCGGTGGACGAGGAGGCCGTGATCCCCGACGAGCGCCTCGAGCTGATCTTCGCCTGCTGCCACCCCGCGCTCGCGCCGGAGGCTCAGGTCGCGCTGACGCTGAGCCTCGTCGGCGGCCTCGAGACTGCCGAGATCGCGCGCGCCTTCCTCGTTCCCGAGACGACCCTGGCCCAGCGGCTCGTGCGCGCGAAGCGGAAGATCCGCGACGCCGGGATCCCGCTGCGCGTGCCCGCGGAGCATCTCCTCCCCGAGCGGGTGAGGCTCGTGCTCGCGACGATCTACCTCGTGTTCAACGCCGGCTACGGGCCGCCGGTGCGCCGCGAGCTGTGCGGCGAGGCAATCCGGCTCGCGGCCGTCCTCGCAACGCTGATGCCGGACGAGGCCGAGGCGCACGGCCTCCATGCCCTGCTCCTCCTGCAGGACGCCCGCCGCGATGCGCGCGTCTCGCCCGCCGGCGAGCTCGTGCTGCTCGCGGACCAGGATCGGAGCGTCTGGGACACCGGCGAGATCGAGCAGGGCCGGCGGGCACTCGACCGCGCGCTTCCGCTCCGCAGTCCCGGGCCGTACCAGGTGCAGGCGACGATCGCGTCGCTGCACTACGAGGATCCGGTGGACTGGGAAGAGATCGCCGTCCTCTACGGCCGGCTCTCCGGGCTGACCCCGTCGCCCGTGGTGGAGCTCAACCGCGCGGTTGCCGTCGCGATGGCCTCCGGCCCCGAACCGGGGCTCGCGATCGTCGACGGGCTCACGGGACTCGAGCGCTACCACCTCTGGCACTCGACCCGGGGGGAGCTCCTGCAGCGGCTCGGCCGCAATGGGGAGGCGGCCGCCGCCTACTCCCGTGCGCTCGAGCTCGCTCCGAGCGAGACCGAGCGCACGTTCCTCGAAGGGCGACTCGCCGCCTCCGTCTCCTAGTACGCCGTCGCCAGCACCTGCTTGCGCCGCAGCCTCAGCAGAGAGACCGCCTGCGATGTCGGCCGGAACGGGTCGTAGACCGTCGCCCCGTCCTCGACGGAGACGGCCGCGACCGGCACTCCGTCGAGGTCGGCCACGATCCAGTCGCCGTCGTGCAGCGGCCGCTCGCTCAGCGCCGCGAGACGCTCCAGCTCCTCGTTCGAGGCGCTCACCCTCAGCTGGATCGACGTTCGAACCGGCTGCGGAGCATGGGACGAAACGGCGCGTGCCCGGCGGTACCTCGCTGCGTCGCGCCGGAAATCGGCGATCCGGGCGTTGGCGACCTGGCGAATGAGCTCGGGGTGCATCACAACTCCTCCTCTCGATCTGCTAACCTAACCACCGTTCGGAGATTACCAGTTATGTAACCTCCAACGCAAGTACAATGGTTACGGATTTCCGCCCCCAGCTCGATCTCGTCCGCGACTACGTCAACACGCTCGACTTCGAGACCGGCATCGACGCGATCTCGTCGCCGGACGAGCTGGCGACGTGGTTTTCGGAGCAGGGCCTCGTCGAGGATCTCGTCGAGCCGACCGCCGACGAGCACGCGGACGCCCTCGCAGTACGTGAGGCGATCCGGGCGCTCCTGCTCGCGAACAACGGCGTCGAGGCGGATGCCGACGCAGCATCGAAGACGCTCGAGGACGCCGGCCGCAAGGCGGGTCTCGGCGTCCGATTCGAGAGCGGCCGCCCGGTGCTCGCTCCCGAAGACGACGGTGCGCGCGGTGCGATCGGCCGCATCGTCGCCACCGTCGCGGAGCTCGCCCCGACCGACGAGTGGAAGCGGCTGAAGGGCTGCCGGGACGAGGACTGCCGCGTCGCCTTCTACGACAAGTCGCGCAACCGCTCGCGCGCCTGGTGCTCGATGGAGGTCTGCGGGAACCGCGAGAAGGCGCGCAGCTTCCGCGCGCGTCACGCCACCCGCGCGACCGGCTAGGCGGAGCGGGCCAGGTCGTCCGGCCCTGCCGCGGGCAGCGGGATCTTGCTTCCTCCTCCGGGCGGGGAGGCCGCAGGCGGCGGCGTGCTCCTGAGCACGCGGTGGACGATGAACGCGAACGCCGTCGCGCCACATGTCGCCGGGACGAAGAAGACGAGGTTGAGCAGCAGCACGTGCGTCATGTCACCGTTCTATGCCGTAAGGCTGCCAGAGCAAACTCGACCGCTTCCTCCGGAGTCCGTGCCCGCTGCGTCCCCTCGACCTGCCAGCCCGGCTCGAGCACGACGACCGGCCGCCCGAGCGTGAGCGCGAAGCCGATCTCGGCGAGCGTCCCGTAGCGGCCTCCGATCGCGATCACCGCGTCTCCCGAGGCGACGACTGCGAGGTTGCGAGCGTGGCCGATGCCCGTGACCACGACGTGGTCGAGCCAGGGATTCGCGCCCGCCCGGGTCTCGCCCGGCAGAACGCCGACCGTCGTCCCGCCCGCGCTCTTCGCGCCTCGGGACGCCGCGGCCATCACCTCGCCCAGACCTCCTGTGACCACCGTCGCACCGCGCTCGGCGAGGAGCCGCCCGACCGATTCGGCGTTCGACTCGTGCTCGCTTCCACTCCCGACGACGGAGACCTGGATCGCCACGACGCGCCGGATGCTAAGACACCCTCGTGGGGACGAGAGAGGCACGCGGCGGCGTGCTCGTGCTCGGCGGCGGATTCGCCGGCGGGTACGTCGCGCGCGAGCTCGGTACCCGCGGCGCGACCATCGTGAGCGAGGAGAACTTCATGCTCTACACGCCCTTGCTGCCCGAGGCCGCTTCCGGGACGCTCGAGCCGCGCCACGCCGTCGTGCCCTTGCGAGCCATGTGCCCGCGTGCGGAGCTGATTCTCGGCAGCGCGACCTCGCTCGACCTCGAGGCACAGACGGTCTCGGTCGAGACCGACGAGGGGACGCAGACCGTCGAGTGGCGGGAGCTCGTCGTGGCGCTGGGCGCCGTGCCGCGCACGATCCCGATCCCCGGTCTGTCCGAGCATGGGCTCTCGTTCAAGTCGCTCGCCGACGCGATCAACCTGCGGAATCGCGTCCTCCACCAGCTCGAGGCGGCGGACGCGGCTCTCGACGAGGAGGAGCGCGCGCGGCGGTTGACCTTCGTGTTCGTCGGTGCGGGCTACGCCGGAGTCGAGGCGCTCGCGGAGCTGTCGGATCTCGCGGAGGACGCGCTCCGGTACTACCCGCGCCTGCGCCCGACGCCGCGCCGCTGGGTGCTCGTCGACGCGGCGCCGCGGATCCTGCCCGAGATCCCGCCTCCCCTCGGCGACTACGCAGCCGCCGAGCTGCGCAAGCGCGGCGTGGAGATCCACGTCGACACGACGCTCGAGTCGGTCTCGGTCGACGAAGTGGTGCTCGGAGACGGGACACGGATCCCCACGAACACGCTCGTGTGGACGGCCGGCGTCGCGCCGAACCCGTTGCTGCGCGAGTGGTCGTTGCCGCTCGACGAGAGGGGGCGTGTCGAGGTCGACGAGCTCCTGCGCGTGCGGGGGCACGAGCACGTCTGGGCGCTTGGCGACTGCGCCCGCGTCCCGAACGCGCGGAGCGACCATCCCGACCCGCCGACGTGCCAGCACGCGCTTCGCCAGGCGCGGAGGCTCGCGCGCAACCTGACCGGCCCGGCCGAGCCGTACGGCTACCGGATGCTCGGCCAGGTCGCGACGCTGGGCCGGCACAAGGGGATCGCAGAGGTGCTCGGCCTGCGCCTCCGCGGCTTCCCCGGCTGGTGGGTGACGCGGACGTACCACCTGTACCAGCTGCCGCTCGCCCAACGGAAGCTCCGCGTCGTCGTCGACTGGACGGTGTCCCTCTTCTTCCGCCGCGACATCGCCGAACTCGGCCGGCTCGGACATCCGGAGAAGCTCGGTTGACCGACCTCTCGCCGCTCTTCGACCTCCGGCTGCGGACACCGCGACTCGAGCTGCGGCTACCCACCCGGGACGACCTCGAAGCCCTGCGCGAGGTGGCGCTCGAGGGGATCCACGCCGAGTCGTTCATGCCGTTCACGGTGCCGTGGACGGACGACCCGGACCAGGCGGACTTCATCGACTACCACGAGATGCGAAGGCGAGAGTGGAGCCAGGAGGCCTGGCACCTCGAGCTCGGCGTCTGGGTGGAGGGAGAGCCTGCCGGCGTCCAGGCGACCGAGAGCACCGGCTTCAGTGAGACACTGGCCGTGGGCACCGGCTCATGGCTCGGCCGGCGGTTCCAGGGGCGCGGGGTCGGCACCGAGATGCGGACCGCGGTGCTCGAGCTCGCGTTTCGCGGGCTGGGCGCGGAGGTCGCGCGGTCGGGTGCGATCGACGGGAACGCGGCGTCGCTGCGCGTGTCGCAGAAGCTCGGCTACCGCGTGATCGGGCGGGGAACGGTCGCGCCGCGCGGCGTCGAGGTCGGCCACACGGACGTCGAGCTACGACGAGAGGACTGGAGGCCGCCGTTCCCCGTCGAGCTCGAGGGAGTCGCGCCGTGCCTGCCGCTCTTCGGCCTTCCAGCCGAGTGAGAGTCCCAGGAGCTTCAGCCGCGACCTGAAGGGCCCGCCGGCCGTCGCAGACTCGCGCAGCTGGCGCCGTAGCTCCTGGTTTTGCAGCGCGACCGAGACACGCTCGGCGTGGTCGATCGCTCAGGTACGGGACGTGACGGTGGAGGCGAACACGCTCCAAGCGTACGGCTGCGAGCGGCGCTACGCCACCACCGGCGAGTCGACGACCTCCGCCTCGTCGCCGCGGACGAGCACCGCGGTGCCGTCCCTGAGCCGGACGAACCGGACGTCGGGATAGGCGGCCACGATGTCGTCGTGCAGCACGCGTGCCTCGGGGTCGTTGTCGTGAGGCAGCACCGTGAGGGGTGTGATCCCGAGCCCTGCGCTCGACTCGAGCCCCGGCACCTCGCGCCTGTTGTCGAGGTTCGCGGCCGGCGCGAGGTCGGGCCCGGCGACCATGGCCCCGGCGCTGGTACCCACGTACAGGAGCTCGCCACGCTCCACGAGCGGGACCGCGTACTCCGCGAATCCGCTGCGGCGCGCATGCCAGAGGAGCAGGTACGAGTTGCCTCCGCTGAGGAAGACGCCGTCGGCCCCGCGTAGCGCCGCGGCCACGTCGCTTGCGTCCGTCCGCGCGAGGTCGAGCGTCGAGACCTCGCAGCCGAGCGCCTCGAGCTGCCGCCGGTCGGCTTGCACCCACTCCTTCGCCTCCGCGGCGGGCCCGGCCGCGGTCGGCACGAACGCAAGGCGCAGGCCGGCGGCGTCGCCGTCGACCACCTGCGGGAGCGCACCGACGCCGTACGAGGCGAGCAGGAGCCGCTTCACTCGACGAGCTCGAGCCGCGGGTTGTCGCGCAAGCGCCGGCCGAACTTCCCGGACGGCCGCCCGTCGGTCAGGACGACGTCGGCGGTGAAGTCGTTCGCGCCGCGGATGAGCGAGGAGCCGACGCCGTACGCGTCCACGGGGACGCCGCGCTCCTCGAACTCACGGATCTTGTCGACCGAAAACCCGCCCGAGACGACGATCCGCACGTGGCCGAAGCCGGCCGCATCGAGTGCGTCCCGCGTCTTGCGGACGAGGCGCTCGTTCACGCCGGTCGGCTTGAAGTCCCCGAGGTCCTCCCACAGCGAGCGGTCGACGAGCGTCTCGGAGGTGTCGAGCCGCACGCCCCAGAGCCGCTCGCCGAGAGCCTCCGCCACGTCCAGCGCCGTCCTCACCGAGTCGTTCTCGAAGTCGACGAGGACCGTCACGGACATGTCCGGCGCCGCCCATTCCGCGAACTTGCGCGCCGCGAGGACGGTGTCCCCGCCGTAGGCCGCGATGAGTGAATGCGGAACCGTCCCGATCCCGCGTCCTCCCCACCACGACGCCTGCTCGTCGCTCGTGACGCCGATCTCGAAGCCGGTGATCCGTCCGGCGACGTAGGCGGCATAGCCGTCGCCCGCCTGGACGCGGTGGTGGTCGAAGCGCGCCGGCATGAAGATGATCTGCTTGCCGTTCGCCGCCTCGAGGACGCGCACCACGTTCGTCGTGATGAGCGTCCGCCGCGCGAGCGTCCCGAGGAAGGCCGTCTCGAGATGCGCGAACGTCGTGTAGTCGCCCTCGATCGTCAGCACCGTCTCCCATGGCGCAAGGCGGTCGCCGTCGTACAGAGCCCTGATCGTCAGCCCGTCGGGTTCCTCGGAGCAGAGGCGGAGGATCGCGATCGCCTCGTCCATCCCGCCGAGCCAGGCGTCGTTCTTCTGGAAGACCTGGACGACGACCCTTGGATGACGACCGTCGGCGAGGAGCGTCGCGCGAGCATGGTTGAAGTACGCGTCGGTGTACCAGCCCGTGCGCATCTTCTCGACGGGGAGGTCGAAGACCTCCGGGGAGAGCCTCTGTCTATGCGGCGGAGGCATGCTCGAGCTCGAGGCACGCCGCCAGCGCGGCCTCGGCGACCTCGAGCTGCTCGGCGCTCGGCTCGGCAGTCGAGAACCGGTGCTGCAGCTCGTGCCCCGGCTTCGCGAGCGCCTGCGCGAGAGGATGCGACGGGTTCCGCGTCATCCAGCCGAAGAGCTCCGTGGCCGCCGCGATCGCGCCGATCTGCGCGGCTGCCTGCGCGTGGCGCCGCAGCCGCTCGGGAGCCAGCGTCGCCAGCGTGTTCCCGATCGCGGACGTGGCGACGAGCGGGCCGACGAGGTGCCCGCCGCACCGCTCGTGCTCCCGCGTCGCGCGCTTCCCGTGCTCGTAGCTCCCGATCGAGATGTGCTCCGCGCCGTGATAGGCCGCGAGCTCACCCGAGCGGAGCGCGAGTACCGCGGGCGCGACAGAGGCGATCGCGGACAGCAGCTCGCGCGCGATCGGCCGCAAACCCGACTCGCGAAGGACGCGGACGAACGCGGCGGCACCGAGCATCGACGCCAGCGTGCGCGGGTTCTCCATCGGCAGGCGCGCGGCGGGGAGCTTCGCCTTCACCTGCGGCAGCAGGGCGAGCGCCTCGAGGAGGCGGGCCGGGCCGCGCAGAAGCGGATTCTCGATGCGCGAGGCCTGAAAGCGCTTCCGGGCCGAGGCGACCTCGATCCGCCCGTCCTCCAGCCTGACCGCGCACGCCCACGAATGCGGTCCGTGCACGAGCACACCGTTCGGGAGGGCCATGCCGCCGAGCCGGATCTTCTCCTTGGCCATCGCGCCGAAGGGTAGTCGGCGCTACCCGAGGAGCGCGCGCGCCGCGTGGCGCAGCCAGCCGACCGCGAGCTCGAGATCGGAGACGGGGATGCGCTCGTCGGCGGAGTGGACGAGCGACGTCGCCACCTCCGGTGGCAGCTCGCCGGTCATCGGGAAGAAGCCGTACGCGACGGCGTCGAACGCCTCGCGGAGCCAGTGGCTGTCGGTGAAGCCGACGCACGCGAGCGGGGCCGCCCTCGCCCCCGGCTCTACCTCGGCGACCCACTCCGCGAGCGCCTGCCACAGCGGCGTGTCGAGCGGAGAGCGCGTGCCGCCCTGCGGGGGCTCGATCCACTCGAGCTCGTACTCGACGTCCGAGCCGAGCACCGCGCGGATCAGCGGCTCCACGAGCTCCGGGTGCTGTCCGGGCAGGAGCCGGCAATCGACCTCGACGTCGCAGACCGCAGGGATGACGTTCCGCTTCTGCGAGGCCGAGATCATCGTCGGCGAGAAGGTCGGCACGAGCAGCGCCTCGACGACGTCGGCCGCGGCGGCCGAGACAGCTCGCGTCCGCTCGACCGCCTCGTGCGCAGGCGGCACGTCGCCGAGCACGACGGAGAGGAAGCCCTCCGCCTCCGGGACGAGCTGCGGCTCCGGGCGGAATGCAGCGAGCCGCTCGATCAGCCGCGCCGCCTTGACGAGCGCGTTGTCGGCTATCCCGGGCATCGACGCGTGGCCCGAGCGGCCCCGGACGCGCAGCCGGAACGGCGCGGTCATCTTCTCCGCCACGGTGGCCTCGTAGATCGGCCGTCCGTCGTCGAGCTCGACCCGGTCGCCTCCGCCCTCGTTGATCGCGAAATCGCACCGCACCGCGGCGGGATGTGCCTCGCAGAGCCACTGGAGGCCGAAGCCGTCGCCGACCTCCTCGTCGGCGGTCGCCGCGAAGATGAGGTCGCCGCCCGGTGCGAACCCCTCGCGCGCGAGCGAGGCGATCGCGACCGCGTTCGCCGCAACCTGTCCTTTCATGTCGAGGGCGCCGCGCCCCCACACCTGCCCGTCCCGCAGCTCGCCCGAGAACGGCGGCACCGACCACTCGGCCGGATCCGCGAGAACGACATCCGTGTGCGAGAGGAGAAGCAGAGTCGGACCGTTTCCGCCGGGAAGCCGGGCGACGAGGTTCGCGCGCTCCGGCACCCTCGCGATCAGCTCGCAGGCGACACCGTTGGCCTCGAGGTAGTCGCGCAGCAACTCGGCCGCGGCGGTCTCGTTGCCGGGCGGATTCGTCGTGTCGACCCGAATGAGGCGCTGGAGGAGGTCGGCGGCCTCGTCCCTGAGCGTGGTCGCGGTCATCGCCGCGCGCCCAGAACGACGATGTACTGGCGCTCGAGGACACCTGACGCGAGGAAGTCGCGGTAGACGTGCTCGGCGTGCGTGCGCGTAGCCTCGTCGGCGGCCGCGAGCCAGGCCCGCAGAGGCGGCATCGAGGTGGAGACGACTTCCCAGAGCTCGTCGCCCGAAGCCGCCTCCATACGCCAGCCGCCCCGTTGCAGGTCGAGATCGAAGACGTCGCCGAGCAGGGCACGGACGTGCTCCTCCTTCGCCCACTCGCGCGCGCCGGAGTCCCCCGGGAACGTCCGTCCCGCCTTCGCATGGACGGCCGACCAGTCGTCGTCCTCCCAGGCCGTGAGCACGAGCCGGCCGCCGGGACGGCAGACGCGCGCGAGCTCACCGGCCGTCCGCTCGTGATCGGCGGCGAAGATCGCGCCGAAGGCGGATGCGACGGCGTCGAACTCGGCTTCCCGGTACGGAAGCTCCTGGCAGTCGCCCTCGTCGAGCCGGACGCGGAGACCCTCGGCGTCCGCGGCCCGCCGCGCCTTGGCGAGCTGGTCGGCCGAGATGTCGATGCCGACGACGTCCCCGCCGGCGCGGGCGGCCCGCAACGCCACGCCGCCGGTCCCGCAGGCGACGTCGAGCACGCGCGTCCCCGGCTCGATCCCGAGCAATTCGACGACCCGATCGTGAATCGAAGCGAAGGTCTCCGCGATCCGTTCGTAGCTCGCACCGCTCCAGGCGTCGGCGACCGACCCGCTCACGCGGCGGAGCATACTGCGGTCGTGGGAGACCTCTTCTCGGACGCCGCGGACGCGCGGGCGGGCGCCGTCGCGCCGCTCGCGCAGCGGCTGCGGCCTACGGCCCTCGGCGAGTTCGTCGGCCAGGAGCACGTGCTCGGCGAGGGCTCCGCGCTGCGGCTCGCGATCGAGGAGGACCGCGTCCGCTCCTCGATCCTGTACGGGCCTCCCGGCAGCGGGAAGACGACGCTCGCGCGGATCGTCGCCGCCTCGACCGGCGCGGCGTTCGAGGAGCTCTCGGCGGTCTCGGCGACGGTGAAGGACGTGCGCGAGGTGCTCGCGCGCGCGAAGGAACGGCTCGGCACCACGGGCCGCCGCACGATCCTGTTCCTCGACGAGATCCACCGCTTCAACAAGGCGCAGCAGGACGCGCTGCTGCCCGGCGTCGAGTCCGGCCTCGTGACGCTGATCGGCGCGACGACCGAGAACCCGTACTACGAGGTCAACTCGGCCCTGATCTCGCGCACGCAGGTGTACGAGCTCGAGCCGCTCAGCGAGGAGAACCTCGCCGAGATCGTGCGCCGGGGCGCGAAGGAGCTCGGTGCCGAGCTGGAGGACGAGCTCGTCGCCCTCGTGACACGCCGGTCCGGCGGCGATGCGCGCTCGGCACTCAACATCCTCGAGCTCGCCGCGGAGACGGCGAAGGCGGAGGGCTCCCCCGTGACCGAGACGCAGGTCGAGGACGCTGCACGCAAGCCGCCGCTCGTCTACGACAAGGCCGGCAACGCGCACTACGACTACACGTCCGCCTTCATCAAGTCGATGCGCGGCGGCGACGCCGACGCGTCGGTCTACTACCTCGCGGCGATGCTCGAGAGCGGCGAGGATGCGCGATTCGTCGCGCGGCGGATGATCGTCCTCGCCTCCGAGGACATCGGCAATGCGGACCCGCGCGCGCTTCTCGTCGCGGTCGCGGCGGCGCAGGCCGTCGAGCACGTCGGCCTGCCTGAGGCGCGGCTCAATCTCGCACAGGCGGCGATCTACCTCGCCCGGGCGCCGAAGTCGAACGCGAGCTACGTCGCGCTGAACCGGGCGTCCGCGGACGTCCGCGACCGCGGAGCCGCGCGTCCACCGAAGGCGCTTCGCGACGGCTCCTGGTACGGCCGCCGGCTGGGCCACGGCGAGGGCTACGTCTATCCGCACGACGACCCCGAGGGGTTCGAGACGAGCTACCTCCCCGAGGAGCTCGAGGGCCGCCGCTACTACGAGCCGTCCGGTAGCGGCGAAGAGAGCGCCGACGAGAACGCCTCGTAGGCCTCGCTCCCGAAGACCGCGAAGATCACCAGCTCGAGCGAGCTCGGCTCGTAGATCCGTGCCTCCTCGACCATGATCGCCGCGCAGTCCGCGAGCCGGAAGCCGCCGACTCCCGTGCCGAACGCAGGCAGCGCGAGCGAGCGGCACGCGAGCTCGTCGGCGAGCTCGAGACAGGCGCGCGTCGTGCGGCGGACGAGGTCGCCGTCCGTCCGCAGGTCCTGGCCCATCACCGCGCCGTGGATCACCCAGCGAGCCCGAAGCCGTCCGGCCGTCGTCGCGACAGCCGTGCCGATCGGGATCCCGCCGATCGCCATCGCCTCCTGCTCGATCTCGTCACCGCCCGCCCGCTTGAGGGCTCCCGCGACGCCTGCGCCCATCCAGAGGCGGTCGTTCGCGGCATTCGCGATCGCGTCGGCCTCGATCGCCGCGATGTCTCCCTCGCGGACCTCCAACCGGAGCATCAGAGGATGCGTGCGCCGAGCGCGGAGGCGACGAGCTCCACCGCGAGCTGTCCCGTCGCGTTCTCGCGGTCGAGGATGGGATTGACCTCGACGACGTCCATCGAGTCGATCAGCCCGGACTCCGCCACCGTCTCCATCGCGAGATGCGCCTCGCGGTAGGAAAGGCCGCCCCGGACCGGAGTGCCGACACCGGGCGCGTAGTCGGGGTCGACGACGTCCATGTCGAGCGAGACATGGAGGAACGCGCCGCCGGCCGCGTGCGCGAGCGCTTCCCGGACGCAGGGCTCGACGCCGATCCGGTCGACCTCGCTCATCGTGAACACCTTGGCGTCGAGCTCGCGCAGAAGGTCGCGCTCTCCGTCGTCGAGCGAGCGGACGCCCACGAGCGCGACCTTCCCCGGCTCGACCGCGGGCAGCGGCCACCCGTCCCGCTTGAAGGCGTCGCCGGCGAGCCCGAGCGCCGCGGCGAGCACCATCCCGTGCACGTTCCCGCTGGGAGACGACTCCGGCGTGTTGAGATCCCCGTGCGCGTCGATCCAGACCACCCCGCCACGCCCTCGCTCCTGCGCCATGCCGACGAGGGATCCGAGCGCCACCGAGTGGTCACCGCCGAGCACGAGCGGCAGCGCTCCTCGCCCGGCGGCCTCCGCGACGAACCCGGCCAGCCGGTCGCAGAGATCGAGGATCTGGTCGAGGTAGCGGGCGTGCTCGTCGCCCACCGCCGTCGTCTCCACGACGGGCGAGATGACGTTGCCTATGTCGGAGACCTGCACGCCGAGCTTCTCCGTCAGGTGCTGCTCGAGGCCCGCATAGCGGATCGCCGACGGGCCCATGTCGACGCCGCGCCTGCCGGCGCCGAGGTCGAGAGTCGCGCCGATCACGGCGATCTCGCGGGCGGCATCGTCGACGCTCACTGCGCGGAGGCTAACGCGCCCGCGCGGAGAGGCCTGGCTACACTGACCGCCGCCCAGCCGCGGCGAGGTAGCTCAGCTGGTAGAGCACTCGGCTGAAAACCGGGGTGTCGCCGGTTCGAGTCCGGCCCTCGCCATTCTTCCTCACTCGCTCGATTCGGCGCCACCGGACGTGCGATTTCCTCGCAACGTGCGGGCTTCTGCCCGGAGGGGTCTTTGCTCCGTCGGGCGCGAGCTTTAGCTTCTTCTGCCTCGGGTCGTTCTAGTCCAGGGGAGGACAACAGCATGAGCACCATCGCAGCATCGTTCCGGGCCGACGGACTCCTGGAGCGCTATTTCGGCTTCGCCGCGCGCGGCACGACGCTCGCGCGGGACACGATGGCCGGCGCCACGACGTTCGTCGTGATGTCGTACATCATCTTCGTCAACCCGATCATCCTGACCGGGGCACACCCCAAGTTCGGGCCGTCGCTCGCCTTCTCCGCCGTCCTCACCAGCACCTGCCTCGTTGCGGGCGTGATGTCGATCCTCATGGGGCTGACGACGAACTACGCCTATGCGATCGCGCCGGGCATGGGCCTCAACGCGGTCGTCGCCTACGGCCTCGTCGCGAGCGGCAAGGCGAGCTTCCCCGAGGCGATGGGGCTCGTCGTGCTAGAGGGCGTGGCCATGGTCCTGCTCGCCGTGAGCGGCCTGCGCGAGCTGATCTTCAGGGCGATCCCGCTCGAGCTGAAGAAGGCCATCGCGATCGGCATCGGCCTCTTCATCGCGTTCATCGGCCTCTATAACTCGGGGATCATCGCGTCGATGCCGCCAAGCGCCGGCCAGCCGGTGACGCTCGGGAGCTTCACGACGTGGCCGATCTTCGTCGCGCTCTTCGGCATCGTCTTCACGTTCGCGTTGCGCGCGGTCCGCTTCCGCGGCGACCTCATCGTCGGGATCATCGGCACGACGGCCGTCGCGACGGTCATCAACGCGCTCGTGAGCCACCACCGCGCGTTCGGGACGGCGACGGCGACGTGGCCGGGCTGGCATCACCTCTACGCGTCCCCGAACTTCAGCCTCGTCGGGAACATCAGCCTGCACTCGTTCTCGACGACGCAGCTCGGCGTGATCGCCTCGCTCGTCTGGGTCTTCTCGCTCTTCCTGAGCGACTTCTTCGACTTCTCCGGGACGGCGATCGGGGTCGGCAAGCAGGCGGGCTACGTCGACGCGAGCGGCAACATCCCGAAGTTCAAGAAGGCGCTGGTCATCGACGGCCTCGCCGCAGCGGCCGGCGGCGCCGCCTCGTCGTCCTCCGCGACGACGTTCATCGAGTCGGGCTCCGGTGTCGCGGCCGGCGGCCGCACGGGCTGGGTCGCGATCGTGGCCGGGCTCCTCTTCTTCCCGTTCATGTTCATCTCGCCGCTGATCGGGATGGTCCCCGCCCAGGCGACCGCCGCAGCGCTCGTCGTGGTCGGCTGGCTGATGATCTCGACGCTGACCGAGATGGAGGGCGAGGCCGAGGGCACGGGCGTGGCCAAGCTCGCCGGCATCGACTTCCACGATCTCGCGATCGGCCTCTCGGCGGCGCTCGCGATCATGGTCATGCCGTTCACGTACTCGATCACGAACGGCATCGGCTTCGGCTTCATCACGTACACCGTGATCTGCGCCGCGCGGCGCGAGTGGAAGCGAATCCACCCGTTCATGTGGGTCGTGAGCGGCGCGTTCGTCCTCTACTTCCTCGTGCCGCTGCTCCAGCAGCATGTCAGCTGGTTCGGGGGCCACATCTAGCGCGACCGACAGCGAGGCCCCCGTGGACGCTTGCGCGTACTCGGGGGCCTCAGGTCGTTCGGACCGGTGCAACCGTGTCGCGGACGACCGTTGGCCGGACCCTAACCCCTCTTCGCGCGGAGCGCAGTCGCCGGCTCCGCCGAAAACTCCGCAAATTCCGCAAACCCCCGGCGGCCGAGCTCCTCGCGGAGCACGACAGGAGCGACGTAGATCGGCGTCTCGGCTCCCCTCGACGACGACAGGACCAGCGTGCCTCCCGGCGCGACGACCCGGGCCAGCTCGTCGAAGAACGGGATCATGTTCGAGAGGACCACGAGCGCGAAACGGCCGTCCGGATAGGGGAGCGCCGAGGCGTCGCCGACCTCGAAGCGGACTCGGCTCGCGAGCTCCTGCGGCAGCTTCCGGCGAGCCTCCCCGATCATGCCCGGGCTGATGTCGACGCCGAGGACGTCGGTCTCCGGGTAGCGCTCGGCGAGCGCGATCGCGACGACGCCCGTCCCGGTGCCGAGGTCGAGGATGCGCTCCGGCGGCTGGACGCCCTCGAGCGCGAGGTCGAGCGCGAAGAGGTGATGCGGGCCGATCCGCGTCTCCCACGTCGGGGCGAGCCCGTCGAACATCCTCCGCAGCGCCCGGCGGAAGAGCCGCCAGAGCAGTGGCCGCCGCACGACTGCGTCGGTGACCATGCGCGCGAACCGCTGGCCGTCGATCACCGGGCCACGAGATCGAGGACGATCTCGCCTCCCTCCTCGACTCGCAGGAGCTGGGCAGCGCTCCCGCGCGACACCGCGAGGGCGAGGCTGCCGTAGCTGTCCTCGTAGAGGATCAACGAGCCGCGCTGGGCGTCAGCGAACGTCCGCGCCGAGACCGCGTAGAACCGCTCGCCGCGGCAGGTGAGCTCCACGCGCGTTCCGGCGGCGAGCTCCGCGTGCGCGAGGTGCTCCCGCCGGAGGTTGAGCGCGACGTTTCCGAACCGGTCGACGACGAGCGCGACCGCGCGAATCCGGTTCTGTCCCACCTCGGGCTGGGGAATCTCGACATGCACGAGCGCCTCCGGGTCGAGCGGCGGGCCGAGCTCCTCGAGCGGCACGCCTGCGGCGAGGTGGGCCGCCGCCGGGGAGAAGAGATCGCGGCCGTGGAAGGTGCGCGACACCGGCTGCAGCGAGTAGTCGGCATTGGCGAGCTCGTGCGCCTCGGCGACCCCGCCGAACCGCTCCGCGGCTGCGAGGAGGAGGCCGTTGTCGGGGCCGACGTGCAGCCGCCCCTCGCCGTCGCGCAGCGCGAGAGCCCGGCGGCCGCCGCCGACGCCGGGATCGACGACGGCGAGATGGACGCCTGCCGGCATGTAGGGCAGCGTGTTCGCGAGGACGAGCGCGCCCTGCAGCACGTGCCCGGGCCGGACCCCGTGCGTGATGTCGATGACGCGGGCATCCGGGGCGATCGTCGCAATGACCCCGTGGCATGTGCCCACGAAGTCGTCCTGCAGGCCGAAGTCGGTCAGGAAGGTGATGACCACGAGCGAGAACGTAATGCCTGGACGAGGCCGTCGAGGTCGTGAGTGACCGCGACAGCGACGACCTCCAGCCCCGCGGACCGCGCCTCGGCAGCGGTCTGGGGGCCAATCGCGACGACGGGCATGCGCGCTCCCGTCGCAGCGAGGGCGCGCCCGGCGGAGCCGGACATGAGGAGCGCGACGTCTGCCTCCGGCACGTCGGGCCGCAGCTCGACCGTCCGGTAGAGCGGCATGAAGTCGGCGTCGAGCACGTCCTGCCGCGCGTTCTCGGCGGCCGCGAGCAGGAGCTTCCCCGGCGGCAGCTCCTCCCGCAGGCCTTCCTGCGAGTGGGTCGCGGCAACGAGATCGACGCGAAGCCCGTGTGAACGCAGGGCGTCGGCCGTCGCGGGTCCGATCGCCGCGATCCGGTTCGCGGTGACGCCGCGCCGTGCGAGCTCGTGCGCGCCGTTGCGGCTCGTGACGACGAGCCAGTCGTACGGGCGGGCGTCGACCGGGTCGTCGCCCAGAGGCTCGACGCGGATCAGCTCGCAGAGGACCGCGTCGTGCCCGAGCGACGCGACGCGGGCCACGAGCTCCTCACGAGTGACGAGTACTCGCATCCAGCAGCTCCACCCCGAGCGCTTCGGGGTCGTCGCCCGTGTGCCGCTCGATCCACGATCCGTCCTCGGCCGCGACCAGGCCGGTCAGCGTCGAGCCGTCGTGGTGCGCGGCGACGGGAGCCAGACAACCGCCGCCCACGGCGGCGACGACCGCCCGCTCCGCCTCGACGCGCTCCCGCGTGTCCGGGTCGTCCGCAGCCACGACCAGGTGCTCCTCTCCCGCCCGCACCTGGAGCGCGAGCGCGCCTTGACCGGCCTCGGGGAGCATCTCCTCCGGCTCGAAACGGTGTCCGATCTCGCGTGCGAGCCCGAGCCTGTCGAGCCCGCACGCTGCGAGCACGATCGCGTCGAGCCCTCGTTCCCGGCGCTTCCGCAGGCGCGTGTCGATGTTCCCTCGCAACGGCTCGATCGAGAGCGTCGGATCGACGGCCAGGAGCTGCGCCTTCCGTCGCACCGAGGCCGTCCCGATCCGCATTCCCGGCTGCAGCTTCTCGGCGCCGCAGAGCGCATCGCGCGCATCCTCGCGCCGGAGGTAGGCGCCGACCACCAGCCCGGCCGGGTCGGACGCGGTCAGGTCCTTCGCGGAGTGGACGGCGACGTCGATGCGCCGCTCGAGCAACGCTTCCTCGAGCTCCTTCACGAAGACGCCGCGAGAGCCGATCTCGCCGAACGGACGCGAACGGTCGCGGTCGCCGGCCGTCGTGATGGGGACCAGCGCAAGCTCGATGCCGGGCGCCCGCAGCGACGCGAGGGCGCGCTCGGCCTGAGTGAGCGCGAGCCTACTGGCGCGACTGCCGACGCGGACGAGCACAGGGCAAGGGGCGCCGCACGAGCGGTGCGCATCCCACGCCACGCGGCCTGACTCGGATGAATGCCGTCGGCACCTGGAGAGGCAGCGGACGGCCGGTGAGCTGCCCGAGCCTCAGCGCTCGTCCTCGCCGAGACCGAAGAGGTGCCGCACCGCCTCAGCATAGAGGACCCCGTCGGCTGCCGCGGCCGCCTCCTTCATCCGCACGGTCGGCAGATGGAGGAGCTTGTTCACGATCTGGGCCGTGACGGCCTCGACCGCCCGCCGCTGGCTCTCGTCGAGCCGCCCCAGGAGCGACTCGGCCTTCTGCAGCTCGGCCTCGCGGATCTCCTCGGCCCGCGCACGAAGCGACGCAATTGCCGGCACGACGTCGAGCGACGCGTGCCACTCGTGGAACTTCTCCACCTCCCCGGCGACCATGGCCTCGGCCCGTTCGGCCTCGCGACGCCGCAAGGAGAGGGTCTCCACGACGATCTGCTCGAGGTCGTCGATGTCGTAGAGGTAGCAGCCGTCGAGCTCCCCGATCGCGGGCTCGAGATCGCGCGGAACGGCGAGATCGACGAGCACGAGACGGCGTCCCTTCCGGAGCCGAAGCGCGTCGGCGACCGTCGCAGCATCGAGCACGAGCCCGGGCGCATTCGTCGACGCGATGACGACGTCGACCTCCGCCAGCTGCTCGCGGATCCGGTCGCGGTCGGTCTTGCTGTCGGCCGCAAGCGTGATCTCCGCGCCCCGGCTGCCGAGGTTGCGCGCCGCCTGGTCGCTCACCTTGCCGGCGCCGAGAAGGAGGATCGAGCGCCCCTCGAGGCTCCCGAACACCTGCTCGGCCAGAGCCGCGGCGGCCGCGGACACCGAAGCCGGGCTCTGCCCGATCGCCGTCTGCGCGCGCGCCTTCCGTCCAGCGTGAAGCGCCTGCCGGAAGAGCCTGTCGAGCAGCGCTCCCGTCGTCCCGAGCTCGTGCGCGAGGCGCACCTGGCCGAGGATCTCGCCCTCGCCCGGCACGAGGGAATCGAGTCCCGCCGCCACGCGAAAGAGGTGATGGGCAGCCGCCCGGTCCTGCAACCGGTAGAGCGCGGGCTCGACGTCCGGCTCGAGCGACGCAAGCGCTTCGACCGCGTCGCGCTCGGCCTGCTCCGCGTCGTCTGCCGCGACGTAGAGCTCGGTCCGGTTGCAGGTCGAGAGGCACGCCGCCTCGCGTCCGCCTTCGGCCAGCCGCGCCGCGAGCGCCTGCGCCGCGTCGCGCCCGAGCGCGACCCGCTCGCGCAACTCCACCGGAGCGTGGTGGTGCGAGGTGCCGATCAGGACGAGGCGCATCATGCGAAGTGGGCGGCCGGAAGCGCCAGCCGGACGACGCCAACGAGAATGAAGCCGGCCAGGGCGAGATAGGCGGCGCGCCGTCCCGTCCAGCCGCCGAGCAGCCGCAGTCCGAGATACGCGCACCAGACGATCCAGGTGGCGGCGGTGACCGCGATGAGCGCGTCGAGCCTGTCACCGCGGGCGACGAGCCGCACGAGGCCGACGGCGGCGCCGAGGGTGAGAAGCGGCACCGACCACGCGACCGTCCGCAACGCGAGCGAGTCGAGCGTCGCGAGCGCGGGCATCTGCCGGCGGAGGATCGCCGCCGGCCGCGACCTCAGCCGCCGCTCCTGCCAGATGTAGAGCCCCGAGATGGCCGCGGCGAGCGTGAAGCCCGCGAATGCGGCGAGGACGAGCCCGACGTGGACGACGAGGAAGAGGTTCGAGTAGTGGCTCGCAGCCCCGATTCCGGTCCCTCCGCCGGCGCGGGACACGACGAGCAGCGCCACCGCGAGCGGCATGACGACGAGCCCGAGCAGCCGGTACGGCCTGCGGCAACCCCAGATGAGATACGCGGAGACGACGAGCCAGACGAAGAGATCGAGCGACGAGGCCCACGTCCCCCACGGGAAGCCGTCGTCGCGAGCCGCCTGGACGCCGAGCAGCGCGGTCTGCAGGAGCCAACCGAGACGGACGCCCCACGTCGCGGCGCGCCCGGCCAGGCCCGGACGCCTCACGTCGCCGAAGTATCCGATCGCCGCTTCCCCGTAGAGGAACAGCGCCGGCCAGAACAGCAGCTCAGCCAACTCGCGCCGGCTCCCGCGGAGCCTCTTCCGCGTCGTCCGCAGGCGCACGCCCCGCGAGCTCGTCGACCTCGCGCTCGAGCCGCTGGAGCTTGAGCGCCATGATCAGGACGTAGACGAGGACGCCGGCGAAGACGACGCAGTACGCCGCGGTGACGTACTTCTCCGAAGTGGTCAGGCGAGCACCTCCCTCAGCCGGCGCAGCCGCCCGTCGAGCCGCTTGGCACCGAGCTCGAGCCGGTAGAGCGTGTACGCGAGGACGAGCATCGCGACCTGCGCGATGCAATAGGTGACGAGGATCCAGCCGCCGAAGTTGGGGCCGTGGAGCGTGAACACCTCCGGGTGGACGAGGCTCTTCGCGAGCCGGATCGCGGCGAAGCTCACGGGGATGAGGACGACGCCGAAGAGCGCATACACCGCGCTCAGGTTCGCGCGCTGCGGCCCGGGATCGACCGAGAAGCGGAGCATGAAGTACGCGCAGTAGAAGAGGTAGAGGACGAGGAACAGGACGAGCTCGTCCTCGCTCCAGATCCACCAGCGGCCCCACGAGATCTTCGCCCAGATGGACCCGGTGAGCAGGACGAGCGTCCCGAAGATCAGCCCCTGGTGCACGCAGACGTAGCTCCGGAGATCGGAGCGCGGATCCCGCTTCCAGAGGTGCCGGAACGCGTTCCACGCGCCGCCGGCGAAGCACGCGTAGGCCGTGAAGGCGAGCGAGACGTGGAAGTAGAAGATCCGTTGCGAGAAGCCCTGGTCCGCGTCGTTCGGCGCGACGAAGAAGACGAAGGCGAGCGCCGTCGTGACGAGCACGAGCGACGTCGCGGCGAGCGCGGGCAGGGGGATGCGACGCGTGCGACCCACGGCACGGATTGTCGCAGCAGCCGGCCTACTCGGCGACGACATACTCGAACGACGCCCAGCAGACGACGGCGAACAGGAGGTCGTAGAGGACGAGGAAGCCGAGGTAGCGACCGGGGGAGTCCGCGGCCCCCGAGCCGACGCCGCCGATCACGATCGGGATCGCGAGCGGCAGGAACAGCAGGGGCAGGATGAGCTCGCGGGCTCGCGTCGTCACCGCCATCGCGCCGAGGAACGTCCCGACCGCGCAGATCCCGACGTCCGCGAGGGCCACGCCGAGCACGGCTGCCCCGCTCAGCGGCCGGAAGAAGAGCGCGTAGACCGGCAGCGCGACGACCTCCGCCGCGACGAGGAAGGCGAGCGTCGCGATCGACTTGCCGAGCCAGATCGCGCTCCGGTCGCACGGGGCAAGCACGAGCCCGTCGAGCACGCGCTGCTCCCGCTCCGGCACGAACGCACGCCCGAGCCCGAGCAGCGCGGTGAAGAGGATCGCCACCCACAGGAGCCCGCTCGCCGCGAGCCTCGAAGGATGCGCGGGTAGCGAGAAGTGGAAGACGACGAAGGTCGAGACGACGAAGAGGAGCATCGCCGGCAGCGTGTCCCGCGCCCGCAGCTCGAGCAGGAGGTCCTTGCGCGCGAGCGCGCCGACGTCTCTTGCGTAGGTCACGCCGCCAGCTCGAGCCGGGCTGTCGCGAGCGACGCCACGCGGCCCGGGTCGTGGGTCGAGACCATGAGCGTCCGCTCGCCGCGCAGCTCCGCGAGCTGGGCGTCGAGCAGGGCGGCCCCGGACTCGTCGAGCGCGGTGAACGGCTCGTCGAGCACGAGCAGCGCGGGATCGTGGAGGAGGGTGCGGCAGAGCGCGAGCCGCTGCGTCATCCCGCGCGAGTAGTCCGCGACGCGATCGTGGCGTACGTCCCACAGCCCGTAGCGCTCGAGCAGCATGCCGATCCGCTCGCGCCGCTCCGGCACGCGGTAGAGCCGTCCGTAGAGCTCGAGGTTCTCGAGCGCGCTGAGCTCCCGGTAGACGAGCGGCTCGTGCGCGAGGTAGCCCACCTGCGCGCGCTCCGCGTCCCGCTCGATCCTCCCCTCGGTCGGCTGCGCGAGGCCGGCACAGATCCTCAGCAGCGTCGTCTTCCCGGAGCCGTTGGCCCCGGTGACGACGAGGAAGCCGCCGCGCGAGAGCTCGAGATCGATCCCGCGAAGGACGCGCTTCTCCCCGTAACGCTTGCCGAGGCCTCGCGCAACGAGCACGCAGCCAGCATAGGCCGCGAACGCCGCTAGAGAGCCGCGTCGACGATCACGAACGCGGCGAAGACGACGCTGATGACGCCGTTCATCGTGAAGAACGCCGTGTCGAGCCGCCGCAGGTCGCCGGGACGGACGAGGGAATGCTCGTACGCCAGCAGCACCGCGACCGCAGCGACGCCGAGCCAGTAGAGCGCCCCGACCGGGAGCCCGAGGCCGGCCGCGACGAGGCACGCGACGGTCGCGGCGTGAGCGAGCCGGGCTCCTGCGAACGCACCGGCCACGCCGAAGCGCGTGACGACCGAGTGAAGCCCCTCCCGCCGGTCGATCTCCTCGTCGAAGAGCCCGTAGAACAGGTCGAAGCCGCCCACCCAGAGCGCGACGGCGGCGCCGAGCATCCACGCCTGCCACGGCAACCGCCCCGTGATCGCCACCCATGCTCCGACGGGCGCGAGCCCGTCGACCGCGCCGAGCCAGAGGTGGCAGAGCCAGGTGAAGCGCTTGAGGTACGGATAGACGACGAAGCCGGCGACGGGGATCGGCCAGAGCCAGCGGACGAGCGGGTCCAGCTCCCAGACGGCGGCGAGGAAGAGCGCGAGCGAGGCGACGCAGAAGACGACGACCTGGGGCACCGAGAGCTGGCCGCTGGGAAGCTCCCGCCCCGCCGTCCGTGGATTCCGGGCATCGATCCCGGCGTCGATCAACCGGTTGAGCGCCATCGCGAGCGAGCGCGCCCCGACCATCGCAAGCGTGATCCAGAGCAGGTCGTGTCCGCTCGGAGTTCCGGCCACCGCGAGGAAGGCTCCGACATACGCGAACGGCAGCGCGAAGACGGTGTGCTCGACCTTGACGAGCCGCGCGAAGCGGGTCGGGAGCGGTGCCGGGGCGGTTCCGACAGTCACGTCTGCTCGTGCGCGGTGGGGGCGTCCGCCAGGAGCTCGAGCGCGTGCGCCAAGGCGGGGCGCAGGACGGAGAAGCCGTCTCGGCATCCTCCCGTCGAGCCCGGCAGGTTGACGACGAGTGTGGAGCCGACGACGCCGGCCGCACCGCGCGAGAGCAGGCCGTGCGGCGTCTTCGCGATCGAGTCCGCGCGCAGCGCCTGGGCGATTCCGGGCGCGTCCCGCTCGAGCACGTCCCGCGTCGCCTCGGGCGTCACGTCCCGCGGCGCGAGCCCGGTCCCACCGGTCGTGAGGACGAGCCGCGCCGAAACGGCGAGCTCACGCACCGCCGCGGCGATCTCTTCGCGCTCGTCGGGGACGACCCGGCGCTCGACGTCGTAGCCCTCGCCCCGCAGCAGCTCGTGGAGCACGTCGCCGCTCCGGTCCTCGCGCGTCCCCGCCACGACTCCGTCCGACACAGTGAGGACCGCGGCCTTCAGGCGAGGCGCTCCTTCGTCTTCTCGACGAGGACGACGTCAGTGATCCGCATCGCCTTGTCGACCGCCTTCGCCATGTCGTAGACGGTGAGGGCCGCGACCGACGCGGCGGTCAGCGCTTCCATCTCGACGCCGGTCTGCGCGGTCGTCTCCGCCGCGGCGACGATCTCGACCGACTCCTCGCGCACCTCGAGCGACACCTCGACGTGGGTGAGCGGCAATGGGTGGCACAGGGGGATGAGCTCGCTCGTCCGCTTCGCGGCCATGATCCCGGCGAGCTGGGCCGTCGCGAGCGCGTCGCCCTTCGGCAGCTCCCGCAGCGTCCGAGCCGTCTCCGCGGCCATTCGCACCTCCGCGCGCGCGACCGCCCGTCGGCGCATCGGCTCCTTGCCGCCGACGTCGACCATCCGGACGTCGCCCGACTCGTCGACGTGGGACAGATCGCTCATCCGGCGGATCGTACGGCGTCGAGGTCGGCCAGCTGCGCGTCGATCCACTCACGGATGCTGTGCGCGCGGACGTGCTCGCGAATCGCGGCCGCCCGACGGCGCCGCTCGCCGAGTTCGAGCGTGAGCGCGGCATGGAGCGCGTCGGCCTGGCCCGAGACGTCGAGGGGATTGACGGTCAGCGCCCACTCGCCGAGCTCCGCGTGCGCGCCTGCGTTCTCCGAGAGGACGAGCACGCCGTCCCGCTCGTTGACGAGGAACGCCTCCTTCGCCACGAGGTTCAGCCCGTCGAAGACCGGATTCGCCAGCAGCACGTCGAACTGCTTGTAGCCGGCGACTGAGCGGAGGAAGTCGTCGGCGATGTCGAGCTCCACCGGCTGCCAATCGTCCTTTCCGAAGCGCTCGTTCACCTCTCGCACGACCGCTTCGATCTCGGCGACGTAGTCGGCATACAGGGGAATGTCCTGCCGTGAGGGCGCAAGCAGAGCGACCATCCCGACCCGCCCGTGCAGCTCCCGGTGACGCTCGAGCAGCAACGCGAACGCGCGAAAGCCGCGGACGACGTTCTTCGAGGGATCCGTCCGGTCGACGCGCAGGACGAGCTGTTCCGGCCGCCTGGCCGCGAGGGCGGCCTCACGCTCGAGCACGGCGGGATCCTCGCGCAGCCGATCGAACTCCGCGGGCTCGACGCCGATCGGCCGTGCGACGACGCGTGTCGTGTGGCCGCGGTGCTCGACGGTCCCGGCATCTCCGTCCACCCGCGCTCCGAGGAGGTGCCCCGCGGCGAGGAGGAACGCCTGCCGCCAGCGGTCGGTGTGGAACCCGACGACGTCGTTCGCGAGCAGCCCTTCGTGAATGGCGACACGGAGCCCTTCCGGCAGGGCGTGCCAGTAGTCGGGCTCGGGCCAAGGGATGTGTACGAAGTGCGAGGTGACGACGTCCGGCCGCGCGGCCCGCACGAGCTGAGGCGCGAGGTAGAGGTGGTAGTCGTGGAAGAGCACCGCCGCGTCGGGCTCGCGGTCGAGCTCCTCGAGGGCGGCGGAGGCCAGCGCCTCGTTCACCGGGACGTACCCGTCGCTCCAGGCCTCGTGCAGCTCCGGCCCGAAGTCGGGCGCCGCGCCCAACCCCCAGAGATAGTGCTGCAGGAACCAGAGGGTCGGATTCGCGAACACGCTGTAGAAGCGCTCATACGTCCCCGGGTCGTGCGCGACGAGCCGGAGCCGGTACACGGCCCCATTCGCCGTCTCCTCGACGAACGACCCGTCACGCTCCGCGGCGACGGCCCTGTCCTCGTCCGTCATCGCGCTGGCGACCCATGTCACGTCGTGGTGCGCCAGGAGGCCGCCGAGCGCCGTGACGACGCCACCGCCTCCCCGCCGTGCCACACGCTCGCCTCCCTCGCGGGCGTAGGAGATCGGCGCACGGTTGAAGACGACGAGGAGCTTGCGTCGATTAGTTGTCGTGCCTGACAACGATCAGGCAGGCGGCTGCAGCCGCTTCACGAACCGAAGCCGTGAGCCGCGTGCGCCCAGCTGTGACTGCAGCTCGAACTCATCCGCGATCGTGCGGATGATCGCGATCCCGAGTCCCCCCTCGGTCAGCTCCTCTCCCTCGAGCAGCGGCGGCCGCTCGGGATCGAAGCCTTTCCCGTCGTCGACGACCTCGACGGCGAGCGCGTCGGGGCGGAGCTCGTAGGCGATCGAGACGTAGCCGCCTCCGTCCGCGTACGCGTGCCTGACCGAGTTGGAGACCGCCTCGGTGAGGGCGAGCTTGAGGTCGGCGAGGAGCTCGTCGGGAAGCCTGATGATGTCGGCCAGGCCGGCGAGCGCAAGCCGCGCGAGCGCGACGTACTCGGCCCGTGCAGGCACGCGAAGGCGCACTGTCCGCATGCCCTCGAGCTCTTCCTGTGCCGCTTCGGCCAGCGTCGCCTCGCCCATTCCACCTCGATATTCCCGTAGATTCCGGGTACTAAACCCGCCGATTTCTACCACTAGCGGACAAACACGTCCGTCGGCGGCAGCCGTTCGGTGCTTCCTCACCGCGCCATTCCCTTCCGGGCGAGACAAGTAACCCGCGCGTTTCCACGGGAAAACTGGGCGCCGGGCACCGGCCTAGACTGAATGCTCGTGACGGCCGCCTCGCCCGCACCCGAGCGCCGACGTTCGCGGCCGGGCTCACTCGACCGTCCCGTCAACGCGCGGCTCTATCGCGGCACCTGGCTTCTGGTGGGATTGCCGCTCCTGCTCCTCGCCTTCAGCGTCGCCCGGCCCGCGGCGCTGCAGGCCCCGAGCCTGCCGCCGGCGTTCGACGCCTCGGCGGCCGCCTCGCTCGCCGGCGATCTCGCGTCCCGCTATCCCGACCGCCGGCCGGGCACGCCGGGGGCGGTCGGAGCCGCCGCGTGGTTCCGGCGCGCGCTTCAGCCGTACGGCTTCGCCGTCCGGAGCGAACGCTTCAACGCGCGGGTTCACGGGCACACGACGACGCTCGTGAACCTCGTCGCGGCGAAGACGGGGATCTCCCCGCATGAGGCGATCGTGGTCATGGCGCACCGCGACGACACGGGCATCGGAACGGGTCTGAACGACAACGCGTCGGGGACTGCCGCGCTCGTCGAGCTCGCGCGCTCCTATGCGCCGACCGCCGCGGCGCAGCGCATCACGCTCCCGTACTCGCTCATCTTCCTCTCGACCGACGGAGCGGCCGTGGGGGCGCGCGGGGCCGCCCACTTCGCCGCGGAGGAGCGCGGCCGCGAAACGGTCCTGGCGGTGATCAACCTCGACGCCGTCGGCGGCTCCGGACATCCGCGCCTCGTCTTCGGGGCCAACAGCGCTCGCTCGCCCGCTCCCGGGCTCGTGGAGACACTTCGTGCCGCGCTCGCACAGGAGGGAGGCGGCGACCCCTCGCGCCCGAGCGGACTGCAGCAGCTCCTCAATCTCGCGTTCCCGTTCAATCCCTACGAGCAGGCGCCGTTCGTGAGCCGCGGGATCCCCGCGGTGACCGTGACGACGGCGGGCGCGCGGCCGCCGACGGCCCGGAGGGGCGCCGAGCGCCTCGATGTCCGCCATCTCGGCCTCGTCGGTCTCGCGGCGCAGGACGCGGTCGACGCGATGGAGCGGGGCGTCTCGCTCGCGCAGGGGCCGACGAGCTACGTCTTCCTCGGGCAGCGTCTACTGCGCGGCTGGGCGATCGAGATCGTGCTCGTCGCGATGCTCCTGCCGTTTCTCGCCGCAGCGGTCGATCTCTTCGCCCGCTGCCGCCGCCGCCGGATCGAGATCGCGCCGGCGTTGCGCAGCTACCGGAGCCGGCTCGGCTTCTGGGCCTGGGTCGGTGGGCTCTTCCTCGTCTTCGCAGCACTCGGCTTCTGGGGGAGCAGCAACGGCCATCCGCCGCCTCTGGACAGGGTGACCTGGCCGGGAGGCGCTCTCATCGTGCTCGTGCTGCTCGCCGCGGCGGGTTGGGGCGTCGCGCGCAGCCGCCTGCTCCCGCGACGCTCGATCCGCCCGGAGGAGCGCCTTGCCGGCCACAGCGGCGCCCTGCTCGCCCTCGGCGTCGTCGGACTGCTCGTCGCGGCGACGAATCCGTTCGCGCTCGTCTTCGTCCTCCCGTCGCTACACGCGTGGCTCTGGCTTCCGCAGGTGCAAACGCGCCATGCGGCGCTGCGCTCGAGCGTCTTCCTCGCCGGCCTCGCCGGTCCCGCCTACCTCGTGTGGTCGTTCGCGACGCATTACGGACTGGGCTGGGATGCGCCGTGGTATGTCGCCAAGCTCTTCGCCGTGGGGTACGCGCCGCTGCCGCTACTCGTCGTGGGGCTCGGCTGGCTCGCCGCCGCGGGGCAGCTCGCCTCCCTCGCTGCCGGGCGCTACGCGCCCTACCCGGGTCCGCACGAGCGGCCGCGCCTCGGTCCTCTGCGTGAGCTCGTCCGCGCCGTCGTCCTCGCTCAGCGGCGGCGCGCGGCGATGGCCGAGGAACGTCGGGCCGTGAACGAGTAGCTCAGTCGAACCGGAGCCAGCGGACCGTTGCGCCGGCGGCGAGCTCGCCGTTTCCACGTGAAACGTGCACGAGCGCGTCCGCGGAGCCGGAGCGCACGATCATGTGCGACTCCTGGCCCACGACGGGCTCGAGCGCGACCTCGTCCCCGTCGAGACGCGAGCGCGCCCGCACGAACTCGTCGCGTTCGGGGTTCCGCCGCAAGCCTGCGGTGAGACGCCCGGTGTCGAAGCGCGGCAGAGGCTCCGCGACGCCCTGCAGCGCGCGCAGCGCGGGCTTGACGAACAACTCGCACCCGACGAGCGCCGAGACGGGATTGCCCGGCAATCCGAACACGAGCGTGCCGTTGTGGACGCCGAAGGCGAGCGGCTTGCCCGGTTTGATCGCGACCCCCCAGAAGACCTCCTCCACGCCGAGCTCACTCTCGACCGCGCGGACGAGGTCGTGCTCGCCGACCGACACACCGCCGGATGTCACGAGGACGTCCGCCTCGAGCCCCCGCTCGAGCGCCTTCCTCAGCACCGCCTCGTCGTCGGCGACGGCAGGTTCCGTCGAGACGTCTGCGCCGGCCGTTGCCATGGCCGAGGCGAGCATGAAGCCGTTCGCCTCGTAGATCTGGCCCTGCTGCAGCGATTGTCCCGGCGGGACGAGCTCGCTCCCGGTCGCGAGGATCGCCACGCTTGGGCGCCGGCGGCAGGACACGACGCCCACTCCCGCGGCCGCCGCGGCGGCGATGCGCGCCGGGGTGATTCGAGCCCCTGCCGGCACCACGGCGTCCCCGGCGCGGACATCTCCACCGCGGGGGCGAACGTGCGCGCCCTGCTCGACCGCGTCCGCCACCTCGACTCTGTCGTCAGTCTTGACAACACGCTCGATCGGGACGACGGCGTCGGCGCCTTCCGGCACGACGGCTCCCGTCGAGATCGCCACGGCGTCGCCGGGCTCGAGCCGGCCCTCGTACGGAAGCCCGGCCGCCGACTCGCCGGCGATCCGCAGCGTCCCGGGGAGGTCTGCCGAACGCACCGCGAAGCCATCCATCGCCGAGCTCGCGAACGGAGGCAGATCCACGCCGGCCGGGACCTCTTCCGCCGTGACGCGCCCCGCGGCCTCTGCGATCGGCACGGGCTCGGCCGGAAGCGGGCGCACATGCGCCAGGACCCGCTCCTGCGCCTCCTCGAACGTGAGTAGCGAAGCCACCTCGGAGGCATACCGTAGTCGTGAGGCAGGGCGACGAGGTAGCCGGCCGGTATCGGCTCGACGACCTCCGGGGCCGAGGCCCGATGTCGGAGGTCTGGCGGGCGCACGACAGAACGCTCGACCGCACGGTCGCGCTGAAGATCCTTGCGCCGACGGCCGATCTCGCCCGGTTCCGGCGGGAGGCGCAGGCCTCGGCGGCGCTCGCGCATGAGAACGTCATGCGCGTCTACGACTACGGCGAGGACACCGCAGGCCCGTACATGGCGCTTGAATGGCTCTCCGGCGGGACGCTCGAGGACCGCCTCGCGGGAGGCGCGATCCCGGACGACGAGACCCACCGGCTCGCCGAGGGGATCGCGGCCGGGCTGGCGCACCTGCACGCCCGCGGCCTTGTCCACCGCGATCTCAAGCCCGCGAACGTCCTGTTCGACGAGGAGGGACGCCCGAAGCTCGGAGACTTCGGGCTCGCCCGCGCCGCTGCGGGCTCCGGGACGCTGACCGAGGCAGGGACGGTGCTCGGCACGGCTGCATACATCTCGCCCGAGCAGGCGGCGGGGGAGCCCGCCGGGCCGGCGAGCGACGTCTACTCCTTCGGCGTCATCCTCTTCCGGATGCTGACGGGCGCACTGCCGTTCGTCGGCGACGACGCGTTCGCGCTTGCCGAGATGCACAGGCACACGCCGCCGCCGGCCGTGGAGAGCCTCCGAGGGGACGCGCCGCCGGAGCTCGCCGCGCTCACGGCGGCGGCGCTGCAGAAGGATCCCGCGCAGCGGCCCGCCGACGGCGAGGCGCTCCTCGCCGCTCTGGGCGCCGCATCCGCTTCGCATCCCGTCGCGCCGGAGACGGACGTGACCCGGGTTCTCGCACCGCCGGCGCCGCCTGCGCCCGCGGGGCGGCAGCGGCGCGGCACCGCCCTGGCCGCAGCGGCGCTCCTCTTGCTGGCGGCTGCGGGAGGCGTTCTCGCCTGGGCCGTCACCCGCCCGGGCGCGAGTGCGCCCGCGGGAATCCTCTCGACCAGCTCGGGCGCGAACACGCATCGATCGGGCTCCGTCGGCACGACGCAGGTGGCCCTTCCGACGACGCAGCATGGGCGACACGGCCCGCCGCACGGCAAGAAGCGAAAGCACAAGAAGCACGAGGGCACCACGACCGCCGGCGCGACCACTGTGCCGTCGAATCCGACCATCCCGACGACGATCCCGGGCACGTCGACGGCGACCACCGAGACGACGCCCACAACCACAACCACAACCACGACCACGACCACGACCACGACCACGGCGGGGGTGACGACGACAGCGGCGACGACGAGCGCCGGCGGGACGACGACGACCGCTACGGGGACGACGTGACCGGCCCGGTCGCGACGACCGGCGCCTGATAGGCGTGCGCTCCGCTCCAGGGCGTGAACTCCGCGGGCGATAGCGGATCGGGGAACGCCTCGCCCGACGAACCCTCGAGCGCCGACCCCATGAACAGGCGCCACGCCGTAGCGGGCAGCGTCGGGCCCGAGACGGCGGCTCCGTGAACGTCGAGCATCGGCACCTCGCCCTGCGGATAGCCGATCCACACCGTCGCCTCGAGGCCCGGCGTGTAGCCGCAGAACCACGCGTCCGCGTAGTCGTCCGTCGTCCCGGTCTTGCCGGCGTCGTCCCGCCCGGGGACATGAGCGCCGACGCCCGTACCGTGGAGCATGTTCTCCTCGAGCACGTGCGTAACCGTCGCCGCGACCCAATCCGGGATAGCGCGTTGCCGCTGCGGGCTACCCCACGCGGCGTCGCTCTTGCCGCCGGGAAAGACGACTTTCCGGATCGCAAGCGGACGCGAGTACATGCCGCCGGCCGCGAGCGTGGCGTAGACGGAGGCCATGTCGAGAGGCGTCACCGCGCTCGTGCCGAGGGCGAGAGACGGGGTCGCCTGCAGGCTCGTCCGCACGCCGAGCTGCTGCGCGGTCGCCGCGATCGTGTCCGCACCGACGTCGAGCGCGAGACGGGCGTACACCGTGTTGTCGGAATGAAGGGTTGCCGCGGCGACCGACTCCGGCCCGGCATACGCGCCGTCGTACGTGCGCACGCGCCAGTCGAGCGACGCGTCGTAGAAGGGGGCGGAGAGGTACTGCGTCGCCCATGGGTTCATCCCGTCCGCGACCGCGGCGGCGAGGACGATCGGCTTGAACGTCGACCCCGCCTGACGCTCGGCGTTCGTGACGAGGTTGAACTCGTTTCCGGGAGTGCTCGGCGTGACGGCGGCCATCGCGCGGATCGCGCCGCTTGCAGGATCGACCGAGACGATCGCGCCGGCCGGATCGCCGCGCGAGTCGAGCACCTGCGAGAGCGCGCGCACCGCGGCGCGCTGCAACCGCGGTCGGATCGTCGTGTAGATCCTCAGCCCGCCGGCGCGCACGGTGGCCGCGCCGTACTCCTGCTGCAGGAGATCCTCGGCGAAGCCGTCGAAATACGGCTCGCCGCTCGCGTACGCCGGGCTCGGACGCAGGTGGAGGCTGCTGTCGCCGGCGGCGGCTACATATTCGGCGGTCGAGAGGTCACCGCTTCGCCGCAGGGCATTGAGGACCTCGTCACGCCGCACGAGCGCGGCCGACGGATTGTGGAGCGGGTCGAAGTAGGACGGCGCCTGCGGCAGACCGGCCAGAAGCGCCGCCTGCTCCAGCGTCAGGCGGCTCGCCGGGATCGAGAAGTACGTCTCCGCCGCCGCCTGGATCCCGTAGGCGTGGTTGCCGTAGTAGACGTCGTTGAGGTACGCGGTGAGGATCTTCTCCCTCGGCCACGCGCGCGCGAGCTTGATCGCGAGGCACGCTTCGACGACCTTCCGCCTGATCGTCCGGTCGCGCGTGAGGTAGAGGTTGCGGACGAGCTCCTGCGTGATCGTCGATCCGCCCTGGACGATCCGGCCGGCGCTCATGTCGGCGACGAAGGCCCGGAGGATCCCCTCCGGATCGACGCCGCCGTGCTCGTAGAACCGCCTGTCCTCGATCGCCACCGTGGCCTTCGTCATCCACGGGCTGATTGCGTCGCGGGCGACGGCGGTCCTGTTCTCGACCGCCGGCAGCACGCCGATCAGCGCGCCGTTCTCGCCGTAGACGAGTGAGCTGTCGGTCTGGCCGACCGGCCGCAGCGAGCTCAGGTCGCAGCTCGAGCCGAAGTAGACGGCTCCGCCCGCAGCCGTCAGCGCGAGCAGCGCAACCGGGGTGGTAACCACCAGCACGAGGAGGAGCCGATGCCGTCGCTTGGGCGTGGGCTTCGGCTTCGGCTTGCGTCTGCCTTTCCCCTTGGCGGTCACGTCCAGACGCCGAGCGCGCGAAGCCGCCGGTGAGCGCGGAGGCGGAGCTCGTGCTCCAGGTGCTCCGCCGCCAGATCGTCGGTCGCGGCCGCGCGCACGGTGACCATGGCCGATCCGTCGAGCGAGGTGACGTACACGTCGGCGTCGCGCTCGGCCGAGACGTCCTCGCGCAGCGCGTCGATGGCGCCGTCGAGGTCCGCGGTCAGCGGGACGGGCACCGACACCTCGGCGAACGTCTCACGACTGCGGATCGACGCGTTGACGATCACCTCCGAAGCGAGCTTCTCGTTCGGTACGACGATCCGCCGCCGATCGTAGGCGCGGATGAACGTGTAAGTGAGACCGATCTCCTCGACGACCCCGGACGAGCCGGCGTACTCGACGCGATCGCCGATGCGCACCGGCTGCGCGAGCGCGATCAGGATCCCCGCGACGAAGTTGCCGAGCGTGCGCTGCGCTGCGAAGCCGAGGACGACGCCGAGCAACGCCGACGAGGCGAGCAGCCCGCCCGCGACGGCGCGCACCTCGGGGATCGCGAGCAGCGCCGAGAAGAGGCCGACCATGAGGATGACCGCGGTCACGGTGCGGCGGAAGATGCGGTAGCGGGTCACGGCCTCCGGGGGCAGCGGCCTTCTCCGGAGCGACCAGTCGATCAGCCGCGCGAAGAGCGAGACGGCGACGAAGATCGCCGCCGCGACGACGATGTGCTTCCAGAACGGACTCATCCCCCGCACGGAGTTCGCGGCGGAGGGGCGAAGTCCTCAGTCGAAGGGGAGCGGTTGGCGGCCGGCGAAGCCGTCGTCGACTCGGTGCCACCAGGCGATCTCGTCCTCGCCGAGCTGCCAGCACAGGAGCACCGTCTCTCCCGCATGAAGCGCGGGAAAGTCGATCAGGCCGGTGTCGAGATCCTTGACCTGGGCGCCGTGGCTCGTGATCTCGTCAACGAGGTGGGCAAGCCGGCGGGCGATGCCGTCGACCTCGGCGGTCGCCGCCGCGAGCTCGGCCGGGGGTATGCCGCCGCCGTTGCCACGGATCTTCTGCTCGAGCTCCTCCTGCCGCTCGAGCGCGGCCGCATGCTCACGCCGGCGGGCAACGAGTTCTTCGACGAGCGGCCGCACGTGCTCGAGCTCGGCGTTCGCCTCCTGGGGGGTGAAGTGCCGCATGGGCCGAAGCCTATGCTGGGCCGTCGTGGAGGCAGAAGCCCAGTCGCGTCCGCGTCCGAGCCACACACGCCTGGCCTTCTGGCTCCTCTTCGTCGCGCTGATCGCGGCGGCCAACTACGCGGCGCGCTTCTCGGGCGGCGGCAACGGGAGCGGCAGCCGCGGCGTCTCGCATCAGGAGGTCTACTCGTATGCGACGTTCGCCGGCGGGACGATCATCTACGGCGTCTGGCTCGGGATCGTCCTTCTGATCGCCATCGATCGCTTCGACCTTCTCGCGCTCCGCCCGCCCCGCGGCTGGATGAGAGCGCTCTGGCTCGGCCTCGCCGTCGTCGTCGCGATCTACCTCTGGGAAGGCGTCGTCTCGTACCTGCCCTTGCCGGAAAGCCCCGGGAAGGAGCAGGGCCTCACGGACGTCCACTGGGAGCCGGCGCACGCCGGCGCATTCGCCGCCAACTTCGTCCTCTTCGCCGTGATCGCGCCGTTCGTCGAGGAGATGACCTTCCGCGGCGCGGGCCAGTCGCTGCTGCGCTTCCTCGGTCGGACACCGGCGATCGTCCTGGTCGGCGTCGCCTTCGGGGTGGCCCACGGCCTCGTCGAGGCCCTGCTCGTCCTCGTCCCGTTCGGCATCGCACTCGCCTGGCTTCGCGACCGCACGGACAGCGTCGTGCCCGGGATGGTCGTCCACGGGCTCTTCAACGGCGCGGCACTCGCCTACATCGTCGCCGCACGCTAGCTCGGCTATTCCTCCTCGTCGCCGTTCTCGACGACGAACTGGTCGGGCGTCACGTCCTCGAGGAAGCTGCGGAACTTGAGCACCTCCGCCTCGAGCTGCTCCTCGTCGACCTCCTCGCCCTCGAACTCGATCGCAGATTCCGCGATGACGTCGTCCGCGGCGAAGATCGGCGCCTCCGCCCGGATGGCGAGAGCGATCGCGTCGGACGGGCGGGAGTCGACCTCGATCTCCTGGCCGTCCTGCACCACCGTGATCTGGGCGTAGAAGGTGTTCTCCCGCAGCTCGGTGACCGTGATGCGGCTGATCGACGCGCCGAGCTGCTCGAGCGTGTCGCTGAAGAGGTCGTGCGTCATCGGCCGGACGGACGTCTGGCTCTGGAGCTTCATGAGGATGGCCGCCGCCTCGGGGTGGCCGATCCAGATCGGCAGGAACTTGTTGCCGTCAGCGGTCTTCAACAGGACGATCGGCTGCTTGCCGACCAGATCGAAGCTGACTCCGTAGATGAGCATCTCCTGCATCGGCCCGACCTCGTCTCGAATATAGCTCAGGCCGGGCGCTCGAAAACCCGGCGTATCCCCGGCCGCGTGGGTGTCGTTTGACCCACGTGCACCCGCTCTGGCTGAACGACATCGAGTCGCTCGAAGCGATCTCCCAGAACGAGGAGACCCGCCGGATCTTCCTCCGCATGGCTTCTCTCTCGCAGACGGGGCGCACATCGAGCTTCGTCGTCGAGGTGGCTCTCGACCGAGATCTCGACGCCGTGACCAAGGGCCGGCTCGTCGAGCTCGCACAGGACGAGTCGTTCCTGCTCGCCGTCGAGGAGTACCTCGTCCGCACGCACCGGCTCCACTGAGCCGGGGGCTACAATCGGCCTCCGCGCGGGCGATTAGCTCAGCTGGTTAGAGCGCCGCTCTGATAAGGCGGAGGTCCCTGGTTCGAATCCAGGATCGCCCATCTAGCCGCGTCCGGCCGCGTTCTCGAGCGCCTCGGCCAGCTCCGCGAGGTCGTGCTCGTCGGAGAAGGCCAGTTCGACCCGTCCGGGAAGAACCCGTGCGTCGCGGCCGGTGAGCTGCTCGACGGCATTCCGGATCCGATCGGCGAGCACCGGATCGACCGGCGCCGAGCGCGTGCGCGGCCGTTGCCGGGCGCCGGCCCACTTCGCCCGCTGCTCCGCCGCTCGGACGGACAGGCCGCGCCTCACGATCTCGCGCGCCAGCCGGCGGCGGCCCTCCTGGTCGGGCACGGCGAGGACGGCGCGGGCGTGTCCTTCGGTCAGCTGGCCTCGCTCGACCATCCCGAGCACGTCGTCCGGCAGCTCGAGCAGCCGGATCCGGTTCGAGACGGACGGCTTCGAGCGGCCGACGCGCTCGGCGACTTCTCCGAGCGAGAGCGAGAACTCGTCGATCAGGACGGCGTACGCACGGGCCTCCTCGATCGGGGTCAGCTGCTCGCGCGCGACGTTCTCGACCAGCCCGAGCAGCAGGGTCTCCCGGTCGTCCGCGGTGCGCACGACCGCCGGCACCGTCTCGCGGCCGGCCTCGCGCGCCGCCCGCCAGCGGCGCTCGCCGGCGACGATCTCGTAGCCGCCGACACCGCGCGGCCGCACGAGCAGCGGCTGGATCACGCCCTGCCTGCGGACCGACTCCGCCAGCCCGGAGGCGGCTTCGGGCTCGAAGCGGCGGCGCGGCTGGCGTGGATTCGGATGGATCGCGTCGACCGGGATCTCGAGCAGCTCGGAGGGGACCGGCTGGCCGCCGATCAGGACTTCGAGGCCGCGACCGAGGCCGCGGCGGGGGGACGACTCAGGCGCGCTCGACAAGCTCCATCGCCACCTTCCAGTAGGCGTCGGCTCCCGCGGAGCGACGGTCGTAGGCAATCGCGGGCAGGCCGTGGCTCGGCGCCTCGGCCAGCCGCACCGAGCGCGGAACGGACGTGCGGAAGACGAGCTGCCCGAAGTGGCGCCGTACCTCCGCCTCCACCTGCTGCGCGAGGCGTGTCCGGCTGTCCACCATCGTGAGGAGGACGCCGCCGATCCCGAGCCGCGGGTTGAGCCGGCGCCGGATGAGCTCGACCGAGTGGAGCAGCTGGGTCAGGCCCTCGAGGGCGTAGTACTCGGCCTGCACCGGCACGAGCACGCGGTCGGCTGCGGCGAGCCCGTTCACCGTGAGCGGGCCGAGGGACGGCGGGCAGTCGAGGAAGACGAAGTCGTACCGGTCGCTGCTCGAGGCAAGAGCCTGCGCGAGATAGCGCTCGCCGTCACCGCGCTGCGCGAGCTCGACGACGGCGCCGGCGAGATCCGGCTTCGCGGGCACGAGATCGAGGTTCGCGAACGCGGTGGGATGGACGAGCTCCGCGAGCGGCGCTCCGTCGAGAAGGTCGTAGCTCGAGGTGCCGTTCGCACGCATGCCGAGACCCGACGTCGCGTTCGCCTGCGGGTCGAGGTCGATCACGAGCGCGCGCTGGCCCGCCTCGGCGAGGCAGGCTGCGAGGTTGACGGCAGTCGTCGTCTTGCCGACGCCGCCCTTCTGGTTCGCGAGGGCGTAGATGCGGCTCATTGCCGCACCCATTGTCGCTAGGCCAGCGGACGCTTCTTCGCCACGCCGACGCGGCGCGGGAACCCCGACTGGGTCGGCGCGACCTTGGGCAGCACCGCCAGGCCGTCGTGGAGCTCGGGCGCACCGCCGCCGAGCTGCTCGGAGACATGGGCGAGTCTCGCGATGTCCGCGCTCTCGCCGAGCCAGAGGATCGCCGCCCCACCGACACGGACGAGAGGCAGGCACCACTCGGCGGCCACGGGAGGCTGCGCGAGCGACTTCGCCGTCGCCACGTTCCACTGCTCCGGCGGCTGCTCCTCCGCCCTGCCCCGGACGACCTCAGCGTTCGGCGGCGCCCACCGGCGCAGGAAGTCGCATTTCCGGAGCTCGGCGTCGAGCAGCGTCACCTCGCGTCCGGGCAGCGCCGCGGCCAGCGGAATGCCCGGCGAGCCTCCGCCCGAGCCGACGTCGATCAGGGGGCCGCCGTAGCACTCGACGAGCGGCAGCGCCCGCAGCGCATCGTCGAGCAGCATGGCTCGCGCCCGTTCCTGATCTCGGAGCGCCGTCAGGCCCGGTGTGGCGAGAACGGCGGCGAGCCAGTCACTCAGGAACGACGACGACGTAGCGGTTCGGCTCCATACCCTCGGATGTCGTTCCCACGCCGGCGACGTCCTTGAGGCGCAGGTGGACGACCTTCCGCTCGACGGCCGTCATCGGCTCGAGCTCCTCGGCCTGGCCGGATTCCCGCACGCTGTCCGCCACGCGCAGAGCGAGCGTCTCGAGAGTCGCCTTCCGCCGCGCGCGGTACCCCGCGGCGTCGACGGTGACCTCCTTCCGCTCCTCGCCGTACGCACGCCAGCCGATCGCGTTGAGGAGGTACTGGATCGAGTCGATCGTCTGCCCGTGACGGCCGATCAGGAGGCCGACGTCGGGCCCCGAGCACGTCACGACGACGGCGTCCTGCTCCTCGCGGGCATCGACCTCCGCGTCGACCCCGAGCGCCGACACGATGCGCGCGACCAGGCTCCGCGCCTCCGCGAGCTGGCCGGTTTCGTCGGCCCCTGCGACCGCGGCGGCCTCTGCTGCGGCGGCCTCTGCTGCGGCGGCCGGCAGGTGGGCGATCACCCGTGCGGGCTCGTACCCGACCCCGAGGATTCCCCGCTCGCCTTCGGCGATGACCTCGAACTGCACGGCGCCCTTGTCGAGCCCGGGATGCCGGCGCTCGAGCTCACGCAACGCAGCCCATTTCGCCTCGCCGACGGTCTCGCCGGTGGCCTCGGCGGTGAGATCCGCGACCTCGTTCATCGCCGGCTGGTGCGCTTCTTCTTGCGCCGCACCTGGCGCGGTGGCTGCGCCGCCGACCCGCCCGGCTTCGGCGAAGGAGGTTCGCTGCGCGCGCCGTTACCGCTCGAGCCGTCGTCCTTCGGCGGAGTGCGCGAGCTGCGTTTCTCCGCCGCGGGCGCCGGGGTTCGCGAGACGAGTCGCCGCGTGATCAGCCCCTGCCCGACCGTCCAGAGGTTCGTCGTCACCCAGTAGAGGACGAGGCCTGCGGGGAAGCGCGCGATGATGAAGACGAAGACGACCGGCATGAACATGAAGAGCACGCGCTGCGTCTTGTCGACCGTCGTCATCATGAAGAACGACGACGCCATCTGGCTCACGACGTAGACGAACAGGAGCACGTAGCCGCCCCAGTGCGTAGTCGTGTGTGCCGAGATGGACGGGATGAAGTGGAGGAACGAGAGGTCGTCCCCCTTCGCGAACTTGAAGTTTCGCAGCGAGTAGTAGAGCGCGATGAAGACCGGCAGCTGCAGGAGCATCGGCAGGCACGACGCAGCCGGGTTGATGCTGTTCTCCCGGTAGAACTTCATCAGCTCCTCGTTCTGCTTCTGCCGGTCGTGCTTGTACTTCTTCTGGATCTCCTTCATCTGCGGCGCGTGCTTCTGCAGCGACTGCATCGAGTGGATCTGCCGGATCGTCAGCGGGACGAGGATCATCCGGACGACGATCGTGGTGGCCACGATCGACCACGCCCACGTCAGCCCGAGGTTCGTGTGGAAGAAGTTGAGAACGTGACGCATCACGGTCTCGAGCTGGCTGATGATCGGGATGGTGAGGAGGATCATCGGACCGGGTCGAAGCCTCCGCGGCTCCACGGGTTGCACCGGAGCAGGCGCCACACGGCAAGCGCGCTCCCGCGGACGAGACCGTGGTGGCGGAGCGACTGGATCGCGTACTCCGAGCACGACGGGTGGTACTTGCAGGTCGTGGGGAAGAGCGCGCCGAGGGTGACCCGGTAGAGCCAGACGAGTCCAATGCCGGCGAGGCCGGGCAGGCGGAGCACCACGCTCACGCGGCGACCGCTCCGGTCTGCTCGAGCAGCTCGTCGACGCGCTCGCCGAGCCAGGCGAAGCCGTTCGTCTCCGCAGACTCCACGAGACCCGGACGGACGATCAGTACGTAGTCGTGCCCGGCCGGCACGCGGTCGAGGCGCTCGTTCCACACCTCGCGGAGACGGCGCTTGATCCGGTTCCGCTCGACCGCTCCGCCGGCTGCCCGCGGCACTGCGAACCCGATCCGCGGTTCCGCCGGCTCGTCCTGGGGCAGCCAGTAGAGAACCAGGAAACGGGATGAGACCGACCGGCCGCGGCGATGCACCGCGTCGAAGTCCCGGGAGCGGGACAGGCGGTTGGCGCGCTTCACGGATGCAGCTTAGAGGCTGAGCCCCGCCCGGCCGCCTAGGCGGAGAGGCGCGCCCGGCCCTTACCGCGCCGCCGCTTCAGAATCGCGCGACCGGCCTTCGTCGCCATGCGCGCGCGGAAGCCGTGCTTGCGCTTGCGGCGGCGGACGTTGGGCTGGTAGGTGCGCTTCACGGTGGCGAAAAGGCTCGTCTTTGCCAGAAAAATCCCCGCGGGTGGCGGGGTGCGGCGGCCAGTATAGACGAGCGCCGTCCACCGTCTTGTCCACAGCCACGGAGGGCGGAGGAATGCGGCTGGGGGGAGTTACCCCCACGCGTGTCCACAGCTGTGGAGGGATCTGGGCCACGTGGAAACTACCTGCAAATCGGGCGATTTTGTCCCCGGCAAAGGCACTGTTATGCTGGCCGCCGGGCCGGAGACGGGAGGATCAGGGCGTCGGTGGAGCACCAACTCGAGCTGTCTGCAGATGACCTCTGGGAGGAGATCTCCGGGCGGCTCAAGGAGGCGCTCAACGACGGGACCTACGGTAAGTGGTTCGGCGACATCCGCGGCCTCGAGCTCGAAGGCGAGGCGCTCGTCCTCACCGTCCCGAGCGAGTTCACGCGCGACTGGATCGAGGGGAACTTCCTCGGGCTGATCGGCGCTGCCGTACGCGACATCGTGGGCAGGGAGCGCGTCATCGAGCTTCGTGTCGCCGGCCGTGACGAGCCGGCGCCGGAGGGTCGCTCGGGGTCGGACGCCGTCGTTCCCATGGTCCCGGGCCTGCGTGTCCGGCCGGAAAGCGGCGGTTTCAACGCGAAGTACACGTTCGACTCGTTCGTGATCGGCTCGTCGAACCGCTTCGCCCACGCCGCGGCGCTGGCGGTCGCCGAGGCCCCCGCGCAGGCGTACAACCCGCTCTTCATCTACGGCAGCACCGGACTCGGGAAGACCCACCTCCTCCAGGCCGTGGCGCAGTACGTCGCCGAACACTCGTCGAAGCTCTCGGTGCGCTACGTCACGAGCGAGGCGTTCGTGAACGACTTCATCAACTCGCTCCGCGACAAGCGGATCGAAGGCTTCAAGCAGCGCTACCGCGCCTACGACGTCCTCCTCATCGACGACGTCCAGTTCTTCGAGGGCAAGGAGCGGTTCCAGGAGGAGTTCTTCCACACGTTCAACTCGCTGTACGAGGCCGGCTCGCAGATCGTGCTGTCCTCCGACCGGCCGCCGCGCGACATCGCAACTCTCGAGGAGCGGCTGCGGAGCCGGTTCGAATGGGGTCTCATCACGGACATCCAGCCACCCGATCTCGAGACGCGCATCGCGATCCTTCGCAAGAAGGTGAAGGTCGACGGGATCCACGTCCACGACGAGCAGGTGCTGACCTTCACCGCCAGCCGCGTCTCGTCGAACATCCGCGAGCTCGAGGGGGCGCTCACCCGGGTCGTCGCCTTCTCGTCTCTCACCGGCCGGCCGATGACGGTCGAGCTCGCCCAGGACGTCCTGCGCGACGTCTTCCCGCAGGGAGAGGCCGCCGAGGTCTCGATCAAGCGGATCCAGGACCTCGTCGCCGAGCGGTTCCAGCTCTCGCTCGACGAGCTCTGCGGCGACAAGCGATCGCAGAACATCGTCTACCCGCGGCAGGTCGCGATGTACCTGTCCCGCGAGCTCACCGACTCTTCGCTGCCCAAGATCGGAAAGGAGTTCGGCGGCCGCGACCACACCACCGTCATCCACGCGACGTCCAAGATCGCGCGCCTCATCCGTGAGGACAGGTCTGTGTACAACCTTGTGCAGGAGCTGACGGCACGTGTGAAGCAGGTGCGCTGACCGTTGCCGGCCTGTGGGACCTCTCCGATCGTCCACAATGACCCTCCACACGCCGAGGCCAGGAGGCAAGCGGCAGCGGACATGTCTTCCCCGTCGTCCACACTCCCTACTACTTCTACGAGAATCTCAAGATGATCGAGAGTGACATCGCAATAGGCACCGGTCTGAGGATCACCTGCACAAAGGACGAGCTCGTACAGGGCCTCGCCCTCGTCGGTCGCGCCGTCTCGAGCCGCACGGCGATCCAGATCCTGTCCGGGATCCTGCTGGAGGCTGCCGGCGACGAGCTCCGGCTCGCCGCCACGGACATGGAGCTCTCGCTGCGCGCAGCCGTGCCGGCGCGGGTGGAGGGCGACGGCGCCGTCGTGCTTCCCGGCAGGACGCTCGTCGACATCGCGCGGCTGCTCCCCGGCGACGATGTCACGCTCGAGCACCGCGCATCGGAGTCGGTCGTCCACGTCGCGTCGGGCAGCGCGAGCTACACACTGCACACGTACAACGCCGAGGACTTCCCGCGGCTGCCGGAGGTCGCGGAGACGCAGACGTTCTCCGTCGATCGCGAGGCGCTGCTCGAGACGATCGCCCGTGTCGCGCGCGCGGCCTCGCGCGACGAGGCGCGTCCTGTCCTCACCGGCGTCCTCGTCCAGTTCGCAGGCGACAAGCTCGTGATGGCCGCGACGGACTCGTACCGGCTCGCCGTGAAAGAGACTGCGCTCGAGTCGCCGGCTCCGGACCTCGAGGCGATCGTCCCGAGCCGCGCGCTCCAGGAGCTCGCGCGCGTCGCGGGTGACTCCGACGAGATCGCGGTCGGCGTGCAGGAGAACCAGGTCATCTTCTCGGCGGACGGGGTGTGGTTGACGACGCGGCGCATCGACGGCCAGTTCCCGAACTACCGGCAGCTTCTGCCGGAGACGTTCGAGCACGAGCTGACCGTCGCGCGTGCCGAGCTCCTCGACGTCGTGCGCCGCGCCGCCGTGATGATCCAGCGCGCGACGCCGCTGCAGCTGCGCTTCGCCGACGGCGAGGTCACGGTGGTGGCGCGGACGCACGAGGTGGGTGAGTCGCAGGAGTCGATGCCGATCGCGTACAGCGGGGAGCCGCTCGAGATCGGCTTCAACGCGGAGTTCCTGCGCGAGGGCCTCGAGTCGGTCGAGGGCGACGACGTTCGGCTGAAGCTCATCAGCTCGCTCCGCCCGTGCATCCTCACCGACGAGGGCGAAGACTTCACGTACCTCGTGATGCCGATCCGCCTGCCGGGCTGACCGGCGCTGGTCGTCGAGACGGTCTCGCTTCGCAACTTCCGCTCCTACGAGCGACTCGAGCTCGCCTTGCGGAGCGGTCTTGTGCTCCTCGTCGGCCCAAACGGCGTCGGCAAGACGAACCTCCTCGAAGGCGTCCACGTCGCGACCCAGGGCTTCTCTCCCCGGACGAGGACCGACTCGCAGGTCGTCCGGTTCGGTGCCGACGGAGCGCGAGCGGCGGTCGCCGGCGGCCGCGGCGACGTGCGCATGGAGCTCGAGGTGACGGTGCAGCGGGGAGAGGGGAAGCGCGCGCGCCTCAACGGTGCGCCTCTGCGGGCGGCGGAGCAGCTGCGGACGGTGGTCTCGACGCTCGTCTTCACGCCGGACCGGCTCGGCGTCGTCAAAGGCCCGCCGGCCTCGCGTCGCGCGTACTTCGACCGCGTTCTCGGTCGCCTCGCACCGGCGCGCGCCACGCTGCCGGCGGAGTACGGCGCGGCGGTGGCACAACGGAACGCGGCTCTCCGGCGGGCTGCGGGGGGCTTCTCCGGCCGCGACGCGATCGAGCCATGGAGTGAGCGCGTCGCGCTGCTCGGCGCGGACCTCGTCGCGGCGCGGCTCGACGCGCTCGACCAGCTCGGCCCGTCCTTCGGCGCTCGCGCCGCGGAGCTGGGACTCGACCACGCGTCTCTCCGCTACGAGGGTGAGCCGCCTACGCAGGAGGCGCTCGCGGCGGTACTGGACCGCGACCTCGAGCGCGGGATCACCTCGCTCGGCCCGCATCTCGACGACGTCGTGCTCGCCGCCGGGGACCGGGATCTCCGCAACTACGGTTCCCAGGGCGAACAGCGCCTCGCTCTGCTTGCGCTCCTCCTGGCCGAGGCCGAGACGATCGTCGATCGGACGGGGGTGCCGCCACTTCTCCTGCTCGACGACGTCCTTTCCGAGCTCGATCCGGCGCGGCGCCGGATTCTCGCGGCGCGTGTGCGCAGCGCCGGCCAGGCGCTCGTCACCGCCACCGACGCCGCGATGCTGCCGGCCACGCCCGACCAGCTGCTCGAGGTGACGTCCGGCACGGTCCTGGAGGCGGCTGCGTAGTGGAGCCGGTCGGCGACCAGATTCGTGCCGAGCTGCGCCGGGTCGGGGCGGACGGCGGAGCGGGGGACGCCGCCACGGACTGGCCCGCCGCCGTCGGCGACGAGATCGCGCGGAACGCCTGGCCGGCGCGGACGCAGCCCGACGGAACGCTCGTCGTGCACGTCCGCGACGCGATCTGGGGCTTCGAGCTGACCCAGCGGGCGGCTGAGATCTCGGGTCGCCTGCCGGGCCGTCCACGGCTCCGCTTCGTCCCGGGGCCGCTACCGGACACCTCCGCCGATCCGCCTCCGCCTCCGCCGCCCGAGGCCACTCCGGAGCAGGCGCGCGAGGCGGCTTCGCTCGCCTCCGGGATCTCGGATCCAGACCTGCGCGAATCTGTTGCGAAAGCGATAAAAGCGGCGTTAGTTCGTGCGCCCGACGGCCGCTCCGTCTGATACACTTCGCACTGCCCGCAAATGCTGAATTTGCAGGGCTTTTTTCATGACTGAAACGGACTACACCGCAAGGGACATCACCGTCCTCGAAGGACTCGAGCCGGTCCGGTTGCGGCCGGGTATGTACATCGGCTCGACCGGCCTCCGCGGCCTCCACCATCTCATCTACGAGGTGGTCGACAACTCGGTCGACGAGTCGCTCGCAGGCCGCAACGACCGGATCGAGGTCACGCTCCATCCGGACAACTCGGTCACCGTCCAGGACTGGGGCTCTGGCATTCCGGTCGACGTGATGGCGGAGCAGGGACTGCCCGCGTTGACCGTCGTCCTCACGAAGCTCCACGCGGGCGGGAAGTTCGGCGGCGAGGGCTACAAGGTCTCGGGCGGGCTGCACGGCGTCGGTGTCTCGGTCGTGAATGCGCTCTCCGAGCGGCTCGTCGCCGAGGTGCACCGCGACGGCAAGGTCCACCGGCAGGAGTTCGAGCGCGGGGAGCCCACCGGCGACATGGAGACCGTCGGAGAGATGGCGAAGGGGGATCCGACGGGAACGACGATCACCTTCCTGCCCGACTCCGAGGTCTTCGAGGAGCTCGACATCGAGGCGGCAACCGTGACCCAGCGGCTGCGCGAGACGGCGTTCCTCACCAGGGGCCTGTACATCAAGCTCGTCGACGAGCGCGCGGAAGGGAAGACCGTCGAATTCCACTACGAGAACGGCATCCGCGACTTCGTCGCGTATATCAACGAGGCGAAGGACCCGATCCACAAGCGCCTCGTCTACTTCGAGGGAGAGACCGAGCAGGGCGCCGTCGAGGTGGCGATGCAGTGGAACTCCTCCTATCAGGAGTCCGTCTTCACCTTCGCGAACAACATCAACACGGTCGAGGGCGGCTCGCACCTGTCCGGCTTCCGCAGCGCGTTGACGCGGACGCTGAACGCGAAGGCGCAAGAGCTCAAGCTCCTCAAGAAGGAGGAGAGCCTCGACGGCGAGGATGTCCGCGAGGGCCTCGCCGCGGTCGTATCCGTCAAGCTGCGCAACCCGCAGTTCGAGGGGCAGACGAAGACGAAGCTCGGCAACCCGGGCATCGAAGGCCTCGTCCAGACGACGGTTAACGCCAACCTCAGCCAGTTCCTCGAAGAGAACCCGCAGGACGCGAAGCAGATCTGCAACAAGGCGATCGCAGCCATGCGCGCGCGGCTCGCAGCGCGGAAGGCGCGCGAGCTGACGCGGAAGTCTGCGCTCAACGGCTCCTCGCTGCCGGGCAAGCTCGCCGACTGCTCGATCCGCGATCCCTCCCTCGCCGAGCTCTTCATCGTCGAGGGCGATTCGGCCGGCGGCTCGGCGAAGACCGGCCGCGACCGCACCTACCAGGCGATCCTGCCGTTGCGCGGGAAGATCATCAACAGCGAGAAGAACCGGATCAACAAGGTCCTGTCGAACACCGAGATCCAGTCGATGGTGACCGCGATCGGCACCGGGATCGGCGACGAGTTCGACATCGCCGGGCTCCGCTACCACCGAGTCATCATCATGACCGACGCCGACGTCGACGGCTCGCACATCCGCACGCTGGTCCTCACGTTCCTGTACCGGCACATGCGCGAGCTGTTCGAGTACGGGCACGTCTACATCGCCGTGCCGCCGCTCTACAAGGTGAAGCTCGGCAGCCAGGAGTTCTACTTCGAGAAGGAATCGCAGCTCGAGGAGCTGCTCGTGCGGGAGCGCTTCGGCGAGCTCGCGGTGCGCGACCGCGGCGAGAGCGACGTGAAGCTGACCGAGGCGCGCTGGAAGCGGTTCACGGGCGCGCTCGCCGAGTTCGAGGGCTGGTCGGCGCGGCTGCGTGCCGACTTCGGGCCGCACGCGGCCGACCTCGTCATCTCGCACCGGCTCGTCGAGCTCGACATCGCGACTCCGGCCGCCGCAGAGGAGGCGATTGCCGCGCTGCCGCCGAACGGCTACAAGCTCTCCGTCCTCGCGCGGGACGAGAGCGGCCTCCAGATCAAGGTGGTCGAGGAGGAGACGTCCGCGGCCCAGACCATCGGGCTCTCGGCCGACCTCCTCGCGTCGCCGATCTACGCCAACCTCCGCCGCGCCTATGAGAAGCTCGTCGAGGTCGTCGGGCCGCCGCCCTTCTCCCTTGCGCTCGGCAAGCGCACAGCAGAGGCAGAGACGTTCTCGGGGCTGCGCCACGGTGCGCTCGACCTCGCGAAGGAGGTCGGGACCCAGCTCTCCCGCTACAAGGGCCTCGGGGAGATGAACCCCGACCAGCTGTGGGAGACCACGATGGATCCGGCGAAGCGGCTGCTCGTCCGCGTCGACGTGGAGGACGCCAGCGCTGCCGACCAGCTTTTCTCGATGCTGATGGGCGACCAGGTAGAGCCGCGCCGCGTTTTCATCGAGGAGAACGCGAAGGACGCGTTCCTTGACGTCTAGGAGCAGGGATGTCTGAGGTCGAGACAGGTGCTCTCGGCCCGGGCCGCATCGAGCCGCGCGAGCTCGAGCAGGAGATGCGCTCGAGCTTCCTCGACTACGCGATGTCGGTCATCGTCTCGCGCGCCCTGCCGGACGTGCGCGATGGGTTGAAGCCGGTGCACCGGCGCGTTCTCTACGGCATGCACGAGGTCGGCCTGCAGCCGAATCGGCCCTACAAGAAGTCGGCCTCGACGGTCGGCGCGGTGATGGCGAACTACCACCCGCACGGCGACTCGGCAATCTACGACACGCTCGTCCGCATGGCGCAGCCGTTCTCGCTGCGCTACCCGCTCGTCGACGGCCAGGGCAACTTCGGCTCGATCGACGACGACCCAGCGGCGGCGATGCGCTACACCGAAGCGCGGCCGGCGCGGATCGCGACCGAGCTGCTGCGAGACATCGACGCGAACACGGTCGACTTCGAGCCGAACTACGACGAGTCGCGACGCCAGCCGTCCGTCCTCCCGTCCCGCTTCCCGAACCTGCTCGTGAACGGCTCGACCGGGATCGCGGTCGGGATGGCGACGAACATGCCGCCGCACCACCTCGGCGAGACGATCGACGCGGTCGTCGCGATGATCGACGACCCGGAAATCTCCGTCGAAGGGCTGATGAAGCACGTCAAGGGCCCCGACTTCCCCACGGGCGCGATCGTCGTCGGCCGAAGCGGCATCCGCGACGCCTACCGCACGGGCCGCGGCCGGATCGTCATGCGGGCGCGCGCCCACATCGAGGAGCTGCGCGGCGGGCGTTCCGCCGTCGTCGTCACCGAGCTTCCTTACGGCGTCAAGAAGGGCGGCGACTCGGGGGTGATCGTCAAGATCGCCGATCTCGTCCGCGACAAGGTGCTCACGGAGGTCGCCGACCTCGCCGACCACTCCGACCGGACGGGGATGCGGATCCAGATCGAGCTCAAGCGCGACGCCGTTCCGCAGGTCGCCCTGAACAAGCTCTTCAAGCACACGTCGCTGCAGGCGACGTTCGGCTACAACGCCGTCGCGCTCGTCGGGGGCGTCCCGCGCACGCTGTCGCTGCTGGAGCTCGTCACCCATTACCTCGACTTCCAGCGCGAGGTCGTCACCCGCCGCTCGAAGGACGAGCTGCGCAAGAAGGAAGCGCGCGCTCACGTCCTCGAGGGTTATCTCAAGGCGCTCGACGTCCTCGACGAGATCATCGCGCTCATCCGGGCGGCGGCCGACGCCGACGCGGCGCGCGCCGGCCTCATGGAGACGTTCGAGTTCACCGAGATCCAGGCACAGGCGATCCTCGACCTCCGCCTCCGCGCGCTCACCGCGCTCGAGCGGCAGAACGTCGAAAAGGAGCACGCGGACCTGGCGGAGCGGATCGCCGAGCTGCGCGAGATCCTCGGCGACCCGGCCAAGATCGACGGCGTCATCCGCGAGGAGCTGCTCGAGATCAAGCAGATCTACGGCCGCAACGACGATCGCCGCACCGAGATCGTGGCCGCCGAGGAGGAGCTCGAGCTCGAGGATCTGATCGCCGAGGAGGACATGGTCATCGCGATCACGCGGTCGGGCTACATCAAGCGGCTACCGGTGACGACGTATCGCGAGCAGCGCCGCGGCGGGATCGGCGTGATGGGGATGGAGATGAAGGAGGACGACTACATCGAGCACCTCTTCGTCGCCTCCACGCACGACTACATCCTCTTCTTCACGAACGTCGGCAAGGTCTACCGGCTCAAGGTGCACGAGCTGCCACTCGGCTCTAGGCAGTCGAAGGGGCGCGCGATCGTGAACCTGCTCCCGTTCCGCCAGGAGGAGCAGGTACGCGCCGTGATCCAGACGCGCGACTTCGAGGAGGCGAAGTACCTCGTGTTCGCGACGAAGAACGGCGTCGTCAAGAAGACGGAGCTCGCCGCCTACAACACGCCGCTTCGGGCCGACGGGATCATCGCGATCAAGATGCGCGACGGAGACGAGCTCGTCGGCGTGCGGCACTCCTCGGGCCAGGACGACCTCCTCATGGTCTCGCGCAAGGGCCAGGCCATCCGCTTCCACGAGACCGACGCGCGCCCGATGGGCCGGGACACGTCCGGCGTCGCCGGCATGAGGCTGCGCAAAGGCGACGAGGTGATCTCGATCAACATCGCCGAGGACGACGCGGATCTCCTCGTCGTGACCGAGAACGGCTACGGCAAGCGGACGCGCGTCTCCGAGTACCCGGTCAAGGGCCGCGGAGGCATGGGAGTGAAGACGGTGCAGCTCAACGAGGCTCGCGGCTACCTCGTCGGCTCGCGCGTCGTCCGCGACGGCTACCAGGTGATGCTGATCTCGACCGCCGGCACGGTGATCCGGATGCCGGTCGAGGAGGTCAAGCGGCTCGGCCGCTCGACGCAGGGCGTGATCGTGATGCGGCTGCGCGGCGACGACGAGCGGGTCTCGGCGCTCGCGCCCGTCGTCGAATCGGACGACGAGACGAACGGCGACGAGCTTTCGGCCGAGCTCCTGGCCGAGCTACCGGCCGACCTTCCGGCCGACCTTCCGGCCGAGCCTTCGAGCGAGGCCTAGCCGAGCGCTGGCTTAGCCCAGCACCCCCTTCCAAAAGCATCTTGCGATCTCTATAACTCTCGCAGGGGTCAGCACCGACGCGGTGAGGGCGAAATGGCGGTCAGCCGGCAGGTCGATCTTCTCGAACCCATCAATCTCGCCGAGCATCTCGGCAAGGTCGAGCTGTACCTCGGGCAGGTCTGCCAGATCGCCGGGATCTCGAAGATGCAGCTCGACTACTGGACGAACAAGGCGCAGATCCCGACCAAGGGCAAGAAGCAGCGGATCTACGACATCGACGCCCTCGAGACCGTGATGCTGATCAAGCAGGCAAAGGACAAGGGCCTGAACCTCGGCGCCGCCATCGAAGCGGCGCGCAACTTTCGCGAGCAGCGCCTCTAGCGGACGGCGTGCAGCTGCTGCCACGCGTCGTAGCCGCGCTCGAGCTCGGCGAGGATCGACGCGAGCAAGGACGCCCGCGGCCACTCCCGGCCGGTCTCGATCGCGAGTGAGGTCGGCGGCTTCGGCGTGCCGGAGGGCAGCTCCTCCGCTGTCTGGTTGACGTTCAGCCCGATCCCGAGCACGACTCTCCCGGCGGTCGCCTCGGGGAGGATCCCGGCGATCTTGCTGCCGCGTACGAAGACGTCGTTCGGGTGGCTGAGCGTCGCGTCGACGCCCGCCTCTGCGCGCACCGCGGCCGCCACGGCTTCGCCGGCGACGAGCGAGAGCTCCGGCCAGAGCGCCATCGGCGAGCGCGGGCGCAGCAGGACGGAGAAGAGCAGTGCCTTCGCCGCGGGCGTCTCCCAGGTGCGTCCGAGCCGTCCCCTGCCGTGCGTCTGGAGGTCGGTCGCGACGGTCGTCCCCTCGACTTCGTCCGCCTCGAGCAGCCGCTGGGTCGAAACGCATTCCTCGACGAAGCGATAGGGCCGTCCGAGGCGCCCGCGCAGCAGCGGCTCGACAGAGCCGGGAGAGAGATCCGACACCCGCATTTAGACTACTTCGGCCGTGAAGGCGATCCGTCAGCCCCTGCGCTCCCAACGTCCGCTCGACTACGAGAGTCTGAGCGACCTCGTTCTGGTCGCGCGCGCGAAGGACGGCGACGGCGACGCCCTCGAGGCGCTCTGTGTCCGACATGCGCCGCGGGTCGAACGTCTCGCGCGGCATCTCCTGCGTGACCCCGAGGATGCGTGCGACGCGGGGCAGGAGGCGCTGGCGAAGCTCTGCATCCGCCTCAAGCAGTTCCGTGGCGAGTCCCAGTTCTCGACCTGGCTCCACCGGCTCGTGGTCAACACGTGCCGCGACGTCGCAGAGCGGCAGCGGACACGGACGCACGAGCCGCTGCCGGAGGAGCTCGGGACCGACGTCGAGCACGATCCGACGCGCGGCGTCCGGATCACGGAGCTACGCCGGGAGCTGTGCGACTCGCTCGCGGGCATCTCGCCGGAGCAGGCGCAGGTGATCGTCCTCAAGGACGCGCTCGGCTACACGTTCGAGGAGATCGCCGCCGCGGCGGGGATGCCGGTCGGGACGGCGAAATGCCACGCGCATCGTGGCCGCAACCGCCTGCGTGAACGGCTGGAAGATCGAGACGTCGCGTGACGTGACGCCGCCGGCTGCGCCCTTCGGCCGTGAGACGATCGAGTCGATCATCCCGCACAGGCCGCCGTTCCTGCTCGTCGACGAGGTCCTCGAGCTCGAGCCCGGCCGCCGCGTCGTCGGCCGCTTTCTCGTGCCCGAGGACGGCTGGTGGTTCCGCGGCCACTTCCCGGAGCGCCCGGTGATGCCCGGTGTGCTCACGATCGAGGCCATCGCCCAGTGTGGCGCCGTGGCCGTCCTGGCCGACGAGGCGAACACGGGCAAGATCCCCTTTTTCGCGGGCATCGACGACTGCCGCTTCAAGCGGGTCGTCGGCCCCGGCGACGTCCTCGAGCTGGAGTGCGAGTTCCTGCGCGTGCGCGGGCCGATCGCGAAGGGCCAGGGCCGGGCGAGCGTGGACGGCGACGTGGCGGCCGAGGCGATGCTGACCGTCTTCGTGGGAAGCGAGAGCGGTTGATCGGCAACGGCCGCAGCGACGTCCACGTGACGATCACGGGTCTCGGCGCGTATGCGCCCGAGCGGGTGATCACGAACGCCGAGCTCTCCCAGCTCGTCGAGACGTCGGACGAGTGGATCGTCGAGCGGACGGGCATCCGCGAGCGCCGGATCGCCGCGGACTCGCAGGCGCTCTCGGATCTCTGCCTGCCGGCCGCGCAGCAGGCGCTCGAGCAGGCCGGGATCGAGGGCAAGGACGTCGACCTCCTCATCGTCGCCACCGTCACGCCCGACATGATGTTTCCGTCGACCTCCGCGATCCTCGCCGACCGGTTGGGCGCGACCGATGCAGCCGCCTACGACCTGTCCGCCGGTTGCACGGGGTTCATGTACGCGCTGGCCCAGGCCTACGGGATGCTGGCCGGCGGCCTCGCCCGACGGGCGCTCGTGGTCGGCGGAGACGTGCTCTCCCGGATCCTCGACTGGAGCGACCGCTCCACCGTCGTGCTGTTCGGGGACGGCGCCGGCGCCGTGGTGGTGGAGCCGTCGGAGGAGGCGGGATTCCTCGCCTTCGAGCTCGGCGCGGACGGCGCGGGTGGCGAGCACCTCTGGCTGCCGGGCAGCGGCTCGCGACGGTTCGAGGATCCCGACCGTTTCGTGAAGATGAACGGGCGCGAGGTGTTCAGGTTCGCGACACGGGTGCTCGTGCAATCCGCCGAGGCGGTGCTCGAGCGCGAGGGGTCGACGGTGGACGACGTCGACGTCTACGTGCCGCACCAGGCGAACGTCCGCATCATCGACCACGCAACCAAGAAGCTCGGGATCCCGTCGGATCGGGTGGTGATCAATGTCGACCGGTATGGCAACACGTCGTCGGGCTCGATTCCACTTGCGCTCGCGGACGCGCAGGAGGATGGAAGGCTCCGGCAGGGAAAGCTCGTGCTCATGACGGGAATGGGAGCCGGTCTCACCTGGGGAAGCGCGCTCATGCGCTGGACGATGGGGCTGGAAGCGCCGTCGGCCGAGCCGGCGACGCCCGGCCAAACGATCCGGCCGCCTGCGGCGGCCGAGGGGGGCGCAGCGGCGTGAGCAAGATCGCGTTCTGCTTCCCGGGCCAGGGCTCGTTCGAGACGGGCATGGGCCGCGACTTCGCCGAGGCGGTGCCGGCGGCGATGGACGTGTTCCGGCGCGGCAGCGCGGCGACCGGCCTCGACCTCGAGCGCCTGTGCTTCCACGCCGACGCCGAGGAGCTCGTAGACACCGCGGTGCAGCAGCCGGCGCTCGTGGCGACGTCGCTCGCCGTGCTCGCGGCGCTGCGCGACCGCGGCGTGAAGGCGGACTTCGTCATCGGCCATTCCGTCGGTGAGTTCGCCGCGCTGGCGGCCGCGGAGGCGATGACGCTCGAGGAGGCGATGGCGCTGGTACGCGAGCGCGGCCTGGCGATGGCGGAGGCGGCGGCGCGCAATCCCGGCTCCATGGCCGCGATCCTCGGTCTCGCCGACGACGTCGTGGAAGCGCTGTGCCGCCGGATCCTCGGCGTGTGGCCCGCGAACTACAACTGCCCCGGCCAGATCGTGGTCTCGGGCGAGAACTTGGCCGTGGACGAGTGCATCGAGCAGGCACAGGACGAGGGAGCGCGTCGAGCCGTGAAGCTCAAGGTCTCGGGCGCCTTCCACTCGCCGCTCGTCGCGCGCGCGGCGGACCGGCTGCGGCCCGCGATCGAGAAAGTGCGCTTCCAGGAGCCGGTTGCACCGTTCATGTCGACGGTTACCGCCCGCGTCGAGTCGGCTCAGAGGATGGGCCCGCTGCTCGTCGACCAGCTCACCGCTCCGGTGCGCTTCACGCAGTCGGCGACGGAGCTCATGCGGGAGGGCGTGCGGACGTTCGTCGAGGTCGGGCCGGGCAACGTGCTCTCCGGTCTCGTCAAGCGGATCGACAAGAGCGTCAAGGCCGTCTCGGTCAACAGCATCGAGGCGCTCGAGCGGCTCCCTGAGCTGCTCTCAGAAGCGTGAGCTTCGCGGGGCTCGAGGGCAAGCGCGCCCTCGTCACCGGCGCGTCCAAGGGCATCGGCCGCGCAATCGCTGCCGAGCTGGCGCGCGCGGGGGCGGAGGTCGCGGTGGGCTACCGCACCGGAGCAGAAGACGCGGAGGCGCTCGCCCGCGAGATCGGGGGCCGGGCGATCCAGGCCGACGTCTCGAGTCCCGAGGAGGCCGCCCGGCTCGTCGAGGAGGCAGGCGACCTCGACATCCTCGTCAACAACGCCGGCCTGACCCGCGACGGCCTGCTCGCCCGCATGTCGGACGACGACTGGCGCACCGTGATCGAGACGAACCTCTCCTCGGTCTTCTACACCTGCCGCGCGGTCTGCCGGCCGATGATGAAGAAGCGCGCCGGATCGATCGTCAACGTCTCGTCGATCGTCGGTGTGCACGGCAACCCGGGCCAGACGAACTACGCCGCGTCGAAGGCCGGGATCATCGGCTTCACGAAGTCGCTCGCCCGAGAGCTCGGCAGCCGCGGCGTCCGCGCCAACGTCGTCGCTCCCGGCTACGTGCACTCCCAGCTCACCGACGTCCTGCCTGAGGAGGCGACAGCGGCGATGCTCGCCAACACCCCGCTCGGCCGGCTCGGAGAGCCGGAGGACGTCGCGGGCGCTGTACGCTTCCTCTGCTCCGACGAGGCATCGTTCATCACGGGCGATGTGCTGCTCGTCGACGGCGGACTCGGAATGTAGTGACTACGGGGAACGGTTCACTCAACGGACGGCGTCGCGTCGTCGTCACCGGGCTGGGCGCGGTGACGCCGCTCGGACTCGACGTCGAATCGACGTGGTCGAGCCTGCTCGCGGGTGAATCCGGCGCCGCCGAGATCACGCAGTTCGACCACGACGACTACCCCGTCCACTTCGCGTGCGAGGTGAAGGGCTTCGACGCGACCGAATGGATCGACCGCAAGGCGGCACGGCGGATGGATCGCTTCACACATCTGATCCTCGCGGCGGCGAGGCAGGCGGTCGCCGACTCCGGCCTCGAGGTCGAGAAGGAACCGGATCGGATCGGCGCCGCGATCGCGACGGGCATCGGAGGCCTCCAGTCGTTCCAGGACTGCTACGACCAGCTCCGCGGGCGCGGCCCGGACCGCGTCAATCCGTTCTCGATCCCGGCGATCATCCCGAACCTCGGCGCCGGCTGGGTCTCGATCGAGCTCGGTACCCGCGGCCCGCTCCTCTCGGAGTGCACCGCGTGCGCCGCCTCGAACATGGCGATCGGGGACGGGACGGACGCGATCCGTCTCGGCCGCGCGGACGTGATGCTCTGCGGCGGCACGGAGGCGGCAGTGACCCAGGTCGGGATCGCGGGTTTCGGTGCGATGCGCGCGCTGTCGCGGCGGAACGACGATCCGGCTCGCGCGTCGCGTCCCTTCGACGCCGACCGCGACGGCTTCGTGATGGGAGAGGCGGGGGCGTTGCTGGTGCTCGAGGAGCTCGAGCACGCGCAGGCGCGCGGCGCAAAGATCTATGCGGAGGTGTCCGGCTACGGGCTCTCCTCCGACGCGAAGCACATCACCGAGCCCGATCCGACCGGGCCTGTGACAGCGCTCAAGATGGCGCTCGGCGACGCCGGAGTCGGCGTGGAGGAGATCGACTACATCAACGCACACGCGACCTCGACCCCGGTCGGCGACACGTCGGAGACGCAGATGCTCAAGCTCGCGCTCGGCGAGGAGAACGCGTACAAGACGCCGGTCTCGGGGACGAAGGGAGCCACCGGGCATTGCCTCGGAGCTGCGGGCGCGATCGAAGCGACGTTCACGATCCTGTCGATCCGCGACGGCAAGCTGCCGCCGACGATCAACTACGAGGTCGAGGATCCGACCTGTGATCTCGACTACGTGGCCAACGAGGCCCGCGACGCCGACGTGAAAGTGGCCGTCTCCAACAGCTTCGGCTTCGGCGGCCACAACGCGTGCGTCGTCTTCAAGCGGTTCGAGAACTAGCGCCGGGTCGTGTATAGGCTCGGCGGCGTGACGCGCTGGGCGAGCTTCGACTGCTACGGCACCCTGATCGACTGGAACGGCGGCATCGGCCGGGAGCTCGAGCGGCTCTTCGGCGCGGCGCGTGCCGGCGAGCAGCTGCGCGCGTATCACGAGCTCGAGCCGCAGATCCAGCACGAGGATCCGGGCCGCAGCTACCGCGAGACGATGGCGGTAGTTTTGGCGCGGCTCGGCGCGCCGGCCGAGGAGGAGGATGCGCTCGGCCGAGCGCTCCCCGGCTGGGACGTGTTCCCGGAGGTTCCGGCGGCCCTCGAGGAGGCCCACGGCCGGGGCTGGCGGCTCGCCGTCGTTTCGAACAGCGATCGGGACCTGCTTGACGTGTCGCTCGCGCGGATCGGTGTCGCGTTCGACTACTCGGTCGTGGCCTCCGAGATCGGCTCCTACAAGCCGGCACGCGGGCACTGGGACGAGTTCTTCGCGCGCACCGGAGCTGATCCCGCCGGGCACGTCCACGTCGCGGCGAGCCTGTTCCACGACATCGCGCCGGCGGCGGGGCTCGGGCTCCGCACCGTGTGGATCAATCGCCTCGGCGAGGAGCCCGAGCCGCAGCCGGACGTCGAGCTGCGGAGCCTCGCCGGGCTCGCGGACACCCTCGACTCCCTCGTCTCGTGAACATTCGCCCGTTCACGCGGGACGATTTCCCCGCGCTCGCCGAATTTCTCGCCGAGGACGAGACGCGTATTTTCGGCCGGCCGGCCCGTCTCGGCGCGATCGACGTCGCGGGATGGCTCTCGAGCGTCGACCTCCCGGCCAACACGTGGCGATTCGACGAGAACGAAACGCTGGTCGCGCTGGGCTGGGTCGAGAAGCCCGATACGACAGGCGTCGCCGTCGGTGCCGTCCATCACGAGGCGCACGGGCGCGGCATCGGCTCGCAGCTGGTCGACCGCAGCGAGGAGCGTCTGCGGGAGCTCGGCGCGGCGCGAATCCACAACGTGACCCTCGCGCCCGACCAGGAAGCCGGGAGGTTGCTCACCGGCCGCGGCTACCGCGAGGTGCGACGCTTCTGGGAGATGACGATCGAGCTGGACGACAAACCGCCGCCGGCTCCCGCACTCCCCGACGGTCTCCGCATCGAGGCGTTCTCGGCGGAGCTCGCGCCCGCCTTCCACGCCGCGCTCGAGGAGGCGTTCGCAGAGCACTGGGATCACCAGCCCGAGTCGTTCGAGGATTGGTGGCGACGGCAGGTCGAGAAGCCGGATCACGATCCGTCGCTCTGGTTCCTCGTGCGGGTGGGCGACGAGGTTGTGGCTCTCGCCCGGAACGACCCGGAGCGATCCGGCGGCGGCTGGATCGGCGCGCTCGGCGTGCGTCCCGCGTGGCGGGGTCGAGGCCTGGCGAAGGCGCTCCTGCTGCACAGTTTCGGGGAGTTCCACCGGCGCGGTCGGCGCCGGGTCGGCCTCGGGGTCGACTCGGAGAACGAGACCGGCGCGACGAAGCTGTACGAGAGTGTCGGCATGGCCGTCGACGCGGAGCAGGTCGTTTGGGAGAAGGTCCTCGGGTGAGCCTGCTGCGCGCCCGCTGCCCACGCTGCCGCACGCTGACGGCTGTCGCGGTGGACGATGGATACGAGTGCCACAGCTGCGGCGCCACCTTCGCCGCGGGGCTCGTCCGCGTTCCGCGCGCGTGGGGAGACGGCGGCGAGGCGATGGTCGAGGCGGCGTCACTTCCGCTTGACTATCCGGAGGTGGCGGTCGTCGAGGAGGAGACGCTCGCGATGCAGACGCTCGCGGTGGCGTCGGACCTGCCCATACGGCCGCTCGTGCTCGGCGGTTGCTGCTGCTCCCACGTCGGGGCGGTCGAGGGGCTCGCCGCGCGTCACGGCCACGTGGCCGTCCTGTGGCTCGACGCGCACGGCGACCTGAACACGCCGGAGACGTCTCCCTCGGGCAACGAGTGGGGGATGCCGCTGCGCATGCTCATCGACCGGGGCACGATCGCCGCGACCGACGTCGTCCTCTGGGGGGCCCGCAATCTCGACCCGCCCGAGGAGGAGTTCATCTCCGCGGCGGGGATCGGCGACGACCCTGCCACGCTCCTCGATCGTGTCGAATCCGTCTACGTCGCCCTCGACTACGACGTCTTCGACCCCGGCGAGGTCGCCGTCTTCATGCCCGAGCCCGCCGGCCCGTCGCTCGGCGAGGTCGAGGAGCTCCTGGCCCGAGTGCGGGACAGCGGCAAGCTCGTCGGTGCCGGCTTCACCGGCCTCGCTCCGGACCCGGTCAACGTCGAGAAGGCCGAGCGGCTCGCGGCTGCGCTGGGGTACTAGAGGCGAGAGCGCTTCGCAACTTCCCCTCGGGCGCCGAGGTCTAAGCTGGCGCCGTGGCCAAGATCGACGTTTCGGTCGAGACCGACGACCAGCCGAGCCCTCCCCCGAGTCACCCGAACACCTGTCCGAGCTGTCATTCGCACTACCGCGACGACGAGCTCGAGCGCAGCCTCTGGGTGTGCGAGCAGTGCGGGCACCACTTCCCGATGCGGGCGCGCCCGCGCATCGCCTCACTCGTCGATCCCGGCTCGTTCACCGAGGAGGCGACGGATCTCCACTCCGAGGATCCGCTCGGCTTCTTCGACCTCCGGCCCTATACGGAGCGTCTCGCGGAAGCCGAGATGAAGACCGGTCTCGCGGACGCGCTGGTGATCGGCCGGGCCGCGATCGAGGGCCGCCAGTGCGAGCTCGCCGTCATGGATTTCGCCTTCATGGGTGGGTCGATGGGCAGCGTCGTCGGCGAGAAGCTGTCGCGTGCGTGCGACGCAGCGGTGGAGGCGGGGATGCCGCTGATCGCCGTCACGAGCTCGGGCGGAGCGCGGATGCAGGAGGGAATCCTCGCGCTCATGCAGCTGCCGAAGACGGTCGCGGCGGTCGAGGATCTCCACGACTCGGGAAACGCGCTCCTCTGTGTGATGGCGCACCCCACTACAGGCGGCGTGCTTGCGAGCTTCGCGACGCTCGGCGACGTCGTGCTTGCGGAGCCGAACGCGCTCATGTCCTTCGCAGGCCCGCGCGTCGTACAGGAGATCACGCGCGAGAAGCTGCCCGACGACTTCGGCCGGGCGGAGCAGAACCTCCGCTACGGCCAGATCGACGCGATCGTGCCGCGCCCGGAGCTGCGGCCGACGCTCTCCCGGCTCCTGAGGCTGTTCGATGCCCCCGAGTGAGCACGAGCTTCGGCTGCGCGAGCGGCTCGGGCGCCTGAGGAGCCTGCCGCTGCTCGGCGGCGCGCGGATCTCCGGCGAGCTCGAGCGGCTGCAGCGGCAGATCGCCCGGATCGGCGAGGAGGCCACCGACGAGGAGATCTGGCGCAAGGTCGAGCTCGCGCGCCACGACGACAGGCCATACACGCTCGACTACGTGGAGCGGCTGCTCGACGACTGGTTCGAGCTCCACGGCGACCGTGCCCTCGGCGACGACGGCGCGATGATCGCGGGCCTCGGGAAGCTCGAGGGCCGCACTGTCGTCCTCGTCGGCCAGCAGAAGGGACGTGACATCCACGAGCGCGCGAGCCGTCGCTTCGGGATGCCGAACCCGGAGGGCTACCGGAAGGCGTGGCACGCGATGGAGCTCGCCGACCGGCACGGGTTCCCCGTCATCTCCCTCGTCGACACGCCGGGCGCCTACCCGGGCGTCGTCGCCGAGCAGCACGGCCAGGGGGCGGCGATCGCCCGCTCGCAGGCGGTCATGGCGCGCCTGACGGTGCCGGCGGTGGCGTGCGTGATCGGCGAGGGCGGCTCCGGCGGGGCGATCGCGCTCGCGCTCGCCGACCGCGTCCTGATGCAGGAGAACGCGATCTACTCGGTCATCTCGCCGGAGGGCTGTGCCGCGATCCTCTGGCGCGACGCGGGCCAGGCGAAGAAGGCCGCGGCCGCCTTCCGCCCCGACGCGGTGCACTGCCTCGAACTCGGAGTGGTCGACGAAATCGTCCCGGAGCCCCACGGCGGGGCGCACATCGACCACGACATGGCTGCGCGGCTGCTCGGCCATGCTCTGCGTGAATCGCTCGCCGAGCTGGACGGGATACCGGGCGACGATCTCCGCCGCCGGCGCCGCGCCCGCTTCCGGTCGCTCGGCGTGTTCGCGTGACCAACTTGGAGTAGGTTTGAGCAGGTTCGGCCGCGCCGTACCGGGCCACTGTCCACACCGTCCACAGGCTTATCCCCGCTATGTGTGCGGGGTGTAAACCGCCGGAGCACGACTCGTGACCGATAAAGGGGCGGCCCGGCGCCGTTTCCGAGCGTCGGGACGAGGGGAGGAACAGAGCATGCCGCCGCGCCCGATCTGGAGCGGGACGATCTCGTTCGGGCTCGTGAGCATCCCGGTCAGGATGCTGAGCGCGACGACCTCGAAGGAGCTCCGCTTCCACTTCGTCGACCGCCACGACCTCGAGCCGATCGGCTACGACAAGGTGCGCAAGGACACGGGCGAGCACGTCGACCCCGACGACGTTGTGCGCGCATTCGAGCTCGAGAAGGGGCGGTTCGTCCCGATCGAGCCCGAGGATCTCGACCGCCTCGACGTCGAGCTCACGCACTCGGTCGACATCTGCGACTTCGTCGCGCTCGACGAGATCGACCCCATCTACTTCCGGCAGGCGTACTACCTCGTGCCGCAGGAGGGCGGCGAGAAGCCGTACCGCCTGCTCGTCCGGGCGCTCGAAGACACGGGGCGTGTCGGGATAGCGAAGGTCGTGATCCGGAACAAGCAGCACCTCGCGTGCCTCCGGCCGTACGAGAACGTGCTCGTGCTCGAGACGATGTACTACGCCGACGAGGTGCGACGGCCGGCGGAGGTCGCGGGCGAGGCAGCGGCCGGGAACGGCCTGCGCAAGGCCGAGGTCGAGATGGCGAAGTCGCTCGTCGAGAACCTCAGCGCGGAGTTCGACCCCGCGCGCTACGACGACACGTATCGCTCGGAGCTTCTCGAGCTCATCCGCTCGAAGGCCGACGGCTCACCGCTGCCGGAGCCGCACGAGCCGGAGGCGCCGGTCGTCGACCTGATGCAGGCGCTGCGCGAGTCGGTCGAGCGCACGCAGCGCTCACGCGCTAGAAAGAGCGCGTGAGCAAGAAGCTCTCGGAGTATGAGCGCAAGCGCAACCGAAAGAAGACTCCCGAGCCGTTCGGCGGCAAGCGCGGCAGGACGAAGGCGCCGACCTTCGTCGTGCAGCGACACGACGCCCGCCGGCTCCACTACGACTTCCGCCTCGAGCGCGGCGGCGTCCTCGTCTCGTGGGCCGTCCCCAAGGGCGTGCCGCTCGAGCCGGGCGAGCAGCACCTCGCCGTCCACGTGGAGGATCATCCGCTCGAGTACGGGAGCTTCGAGGGCGAGATCCCCCAGGGGAACTACGGCGCGGGAACGGTCGAGATCTGGGACCGCGGCACGTACGAGCTGCTCGAGGAGAAGCGCGACGGCGGCCTGACCGTGCGCCTTCACGGCGAGCGGCTCGAAGGGACGTGGGCGCTCGTCCCCGCCCACCTCTCCGGCGACGAGAAGAACTGGCTCATCCTCCGCAAGCGCGAGGACGGCGCCGGGCCGCCACGCGAGAACCGTCGCTACTCGCCGATGCTCGCGTCGTCGGTGGAGAGCGTGCCGCCCGGCGACGGCTGGGTCTTCGAGCCGAAGTGGGACGGCTACCGCGCGCTCGGCTACGTCCGCGGCGGCGAGGCGACGCTGAGGTCGCGCAATGGCAACGACCTGACGGAGCGCTTCGCAGTGGTCGCGAAGGAACTGCCGAAGGCACTCCGTTCCCCAGACGCAGTCGTCGACGGCGAGGTGTGCGCGCTCGACGAGCAGGGCCGGCCGAGCTTCTCCGCGATGCAGCAGGGCAAGCCGGGGACGCCGCTCCTCTACGAGGTGTTCGACGTGCTGGAGATCGACGGCGAGCCCGTCGTCGACCTGCCGCTGACCGAGCGGCGGGAGCGGCTCGAGGCCCTGCTCGCTCCGTCGCACCACGTCCAGCTCTCGGGCGTCTTCGACGACGGCGAGGCACTGCTCGAGGCGGCCCGCGAGCAGCGGCTCGAGGGCGTGATGGCGAAGCGCGCGAGCTCGCGCTACCAGGAGGGGAAGCGCAACCGCGAGTGGCTGAAGATCAAGACCCACGGCCGGCAGGAGTTCGTCATCTGCGGCTGGACGAAGGGCCAGGGGCGGCGTGAGGGCCGGTTCGGCTCGCTCGTACTCGGGGTCCGGCGCGGTAAGGGGCTGGCGTGGGTCGGCAACTGCGGCACGGGGTTCAGCGAGCGCGACATCGACGAGCTCCTCGCGAAGCTCGAGCCCCTCCGCCGCGACAGGACGCCGTTTCCGGTCGAGCCGAAGATGGCGAAGGTGCGGAAGGGCGACGTCTCCTGGGTCGAGCCCGAGCTCGTGTGCGAGGTCGAGTTCGCGGAGTGGACGCACGACGGCCACCTCCGCGCTCCCTCGTTCCAGGGGCTCCGCGATGACAAGCCGGCGGCGGCGGTTCGGCGCGAGGGGCCGGTCGAGAAGACGGAGGACGGGGTCAAGCTCTCGAACCTCGACAAGCCGTTCTGGCCGGACGACGACCCGAGCGGCGGGATCACGAAAGGCGACCTGCTCGACTACTACAGCGCGGTCGCGCCCGTCGTCCTCCCGCACCTGCGCGACCGGCCGTTCACGATGCGGCGCTATCCCGACGGCGCCTACGGTAAGGCCTTCTTCCAGAAGGACGCCCCGAAGGGGATGCCCGAGTGGATCCAGCGCTTCCGCGTGCAGGTCTCGACCCGGGAGCGGCCGCCGAAGAAGCGGTGGATCGACGCGCCGCTCGTGAACGACGAGCGGGCGCTGCTGTGGGCGGTGAACATGGGCTGCATCGATCTCAACGCGTGGTACTCGCGCGTCGACAAGCCCGACCGCCCAGACTTCGTCCTCTTCGACCTCGACCCGTCGCCCGACGTCGGCTTCCCCGAGGTCGTGGAGGTCGCGCGCCTGGTCAAGCAGGCCCTCGATGCGCTCGGGCTCGTCTCCTTCGCGAAGACGAGCAGCGCCGACGGCATGCACGTCCTTCTGCCGGTGGAGCGCCGCTACACGTACGCGCAGGCGCGCGAGTTCTGCGAGGTCGTCGCGGGCGCGCTCGCGCGCACGCATCGCGGGCTCGTGACGACGGAGTGGTCGAAGGCGAAGCGCCGCGGCGTCCTCATCGACGCGAACCAGAACGGCGAGGGCAAGACGATCGCCTCCGTCTACTCGGTGCGCCCTCGCCCGGGCGCCCCCGTCTCGACGCCGCTCCGGTGGGAGGAGGTCGACGAGTCGCTCGACGCCACTGCGTTCACGATGGAGGTCGTGCTCGAGCGGGTCCGCCGCCACGGCGATCTCTTCGCAGGAGTCCTCACGACGCGGCAGCGGCTCGAGCCCGCCCTGCGCGCGCTTCGATAAGGCAAGCTAAGGGATGCCCTCGCTCCTGCCGATAGCCCACTGAGATGGTGGGTCACTGGTTTCACGAGGCGAACGACTTCGCCTCGACTTGGCTGCCGCTGGCGCTGTTCTTGCTGCTGGCGCTGATGGCCTGGCTGCTGTGGAAGACCGTCGGGATGATGCCCCGCATCAAGCCCGCGGACCTGAGCCACGGCGCCAAGTCCCAGACGACCTGGTCCGACGTCGCCGGCGTGGAGGAGGTCCGCGCCGAGCTGATGGAGGTCGTCGACTTCATGCGCGACCCGAAGCGCTTCGAGCGGCTCGGCGCCAAGGTGCCGAAGGGCCTTCTCCTCTACGGGCCGCCGGGCACCGGCAAGACCCTGCTCGCGAAGGCCGTCGCCCATGAGTCGGGAGCGCACTTCTACAGCGCCTCCGCCTCCTCGTTCGTGGAGATGTTCGCGGGTCTCGGTGCGGCTCGCATCCGCAAGCTCTTCAACGAGGCGCGGAAGAACGCCCCGGCGATCGTCTTCATCGACGAGCTCGACGCCGTCGGCGCGCAGCGCAGCGGCCACGGCTTCAACCGCGAGCAGGATCAGACCCTGAACCAGCTTCTCGTCGAGCTCGACGGCTTCGAAGGGGCCGAGCAGGTCGTCGTGATGGGCGCCTCGAACCGCATCCAGGATCTCGACCCCGCGCTGCTCCGTCCGGGGCGCTTCGACCGGCAGCTGCTCGTGCCGCCGCCCGACCTTGCGGGCCGCGAGGCCATCCTCCGCGTCCACACGCGTGGCAAGCCGCTCAACATCGACAACATCGATCTCGGACTCGTCGCCCGGCAGACGTCAGGGCTCACCGGCGCCGAGCTCGCGAACATCTGCAACGAGGCCGCGATCAAGGCCGGCCGCCGCAGCGATCTGACGATCTCGCAGGCGGACTTCGACTGGGCGCTCGAGCGCGTCGTCGCCGGACTGCAGCAGCGGAAGGTCCTCACCGAGAAGGAGCGGCGCATCCTCGCCTACCACGAGGGCGGGCATGCGCTCATGGCGCACCTCATGGGCTCCGTCATGGAGCTGCAGAAGGTGACCATCGTCTCCCGCGGAAATGCGCTCGGCTACGCCTTCTACCTGCCCGAGGAGGACCGCTACCTCCACACGAAGGAGGAGCTCGTCGACCGCATGGTCGTAGCCCTCGCCGGTCGCGCCGCGGAGGAGGTCGTGTTCGGCCGTGTCACGAACGGCGCCGCGAACGATCTCGAGAAGGTGACCGAGATCGCCCGCTCGATGGTGTTCGAGTGGGGCATGTCCGACATGGTCACGTCGCGGACGATGCGCGCCGACAACTACGCGCTCTCGGAGGCGACGAAGAGCCTGCGCGACGAGGAGCAGGCCCGGTTGACCGACGGGGCGTACGAGGACGCGGTGCGGCTGCTCGGCAAGCATCGCGTCTCGCTCGACCGCGTCGCCGCTGCCCTGCTCGAGAAGGAGACGCTCGTCCGGGACGAGCTCCTCGAGCTCATCGCCGACGTCGAGCCCGAGTCGCGGGCGTCCGAATCGGTCGGCGTGCCGCGGGTCGTTGCGAGCGAGCCGGGCGCCGGCTCGTCCTTTCCGCAGTAGCGCCTCGCGCTAGCCGCCGAGCTGGGAGATGTCGATCGCGCCCTTGGGCGCGCTGAGGGAGACCGATTCGTCCCAGTCGCCGAACGTGATCGTCCCGGACTGGCTGCTCTTGCCGCCGACGATCGCCACCGGATACGGCTTGCCGGTTGCTGCGACGTAGAGCTTGCTGCTATCGGACGTGTCGCGGATCGCGACGACCTGCTGTCCCTTGTAGGTCGTCTTGCCGTCGTTCGACAGCGTGCCGTGACCCGCGCTGATCTTCGCGAAGAGGAGAGACACGCTCGTCAGCGGGCCGAACGAGCGAAACCGTCCCTCGTTCACCGACGCCTTGAGCCACTTGCCGTGGATGAGCTGGGCGATGCCGGCTCCCGCGAAGTGCCGGTAGAAGTCGTCGCTGCCGCGGATGTACGCGGTGTCCCCGATCCGGACGAGGTCGAACTTGAGTCCGCTCGTGGACATCGAGCCCGTCGCCCCCTTGCCGCGCGCCATGTCCAGATCGAGCGTGATGGGCGTCCCGCCCGAGACGATGTCCCCCGAGACGTGCACGCTGCTCGCGTTCGAGGCCGTCCTCGTCGCGTCCGCGAGGACGCGATTTGCCGGCTTCGACGCCTCGCCGTTCGGCTGCCCGGACCTGCCGTGGCTCCCGCAGCCTGCGAGGAACGTCGCCGCCAGCAGAAGGGCGAAGGCCGACACGCGCATCGTCGCCGCGAGTCTTTCAAATACGATCGCCACATGGAGACGCCCAGCTCGGTGCACCACGTCGGTCTCGCGGTCGAAGATCTCGACGGCGCGCTCGACACGTACGAGCGTCTCTTCGGAGCGCGGCTCGAGCACCGCTCGCGCGTCGAGGAGCAGGGCGTCGAGGCGGCGTCGATCCGGGTCGGCGAGAGCCGGCTCGAGCTTCTGGGCGCGCTTCGGGAGGACACGCCGGTGGGGCGCTTCCTGGCGAAGCGCGGCCCCGGGATGCACCACGTCGCCTACGAGGTCGAGAACATCGCCGCCGTGCTCGCGCAGCTCTCGGAGGCGGGCGCCGAGCTGATCGACGAGACGCCGAGGCGGGGGATGTTCGGCCTCGAGGTCGCCTTCGTGCATCCCGATTCCGTCCACGGCGTTCTCTCCGAGGTCGTGTCGGTTGGCTGACGAGCGCGTGCGGATCGAGCTCGGCTTCGCGGGCGGCCAGATCGTGGGCAGCTTCGTCGAGGCGCGCTCGGCGGACGAGCTCGAGGCGTCCCTCAACTCGACCGGGGCCGGGAAGCCTGTCGTCGTGCTCGAGACCGAGGACGGCCCGCTCCATGTGGTCGTCGCCCACGTCGCGTACTACAAGCGAATCGTGCGCGCCGGCCGGGTCGGGTTTGGCTCCGCCTAGCGCGCAGCGCGCGGCGCCGGGAGTTAGCTCGGGTGGGGTCTCGGGGAAATGACGGGGGGATGAGTTCCCCCGCAGAGCGGCCCCCCGCGCGCGAGTCGATCGAGCACGTGCGTGAGCTGGTCGCACGCGGCCAGCAGGGCGATCGCGACGCGCTCGAGGAGCTGTATCTCACCCACTTCGACCGGATCTACAGCTACCTCCACGTCAGCGTCGGCAACCGCCACGACGCCGAGGACCTCACGACGCAGACGTTCCTGAAGATGCTCGAGAAGATCGGCAGCTTCAAGTGGCAGTCGGCGCCGTTCTCGGCGTGGCTCTTCCGGATCGCCCACAACCTCGCGATGGACCACTTCCGAGCGCGCCGTCGCTGGCAGCCTGAGGAGGAGGTGCCCGAGCCGCCGGGAGAGGAGGAGCCGTCCGCCGAGCTCGTCGCGATGCGGTCGATCGGCCGGGAGTCGATGCTCAAGCTCATCGAGGGCCTCTCCCCCGAGCAGCAGCAGGTGCTCACCCTGAAGTTCGTCTTCAACCTCCCGAACGCGGAGGTGGCGACGATCCTCGACAAGACGGAGGGCGCGATCAAGTCGCTCCAGCACCGCGCGCTCGTCTCTCTGCAGAAGCAGATCGAACGTCACGAGGTCCAACCCGGCTAGCCTCCGCGCGTGGCGCTGGAGGTCGGGATCGTCGGGCTGCCGAGCTCGGGCAAGACGACGCTGTTTCGCGCGTTGACGCGCGCGGAGACGCACGGCTCCGGGAAGGAGCACGTCGGGATGGCCCAGATCCCGGACGAGCGGCTCGACCGGCTCGCCGCGACGGTAGGCGCACGGAAGCTCACGCCGGCCGCCGTCCGGGTCGTCGACGTGCCGGGGACCGGCCCGGCCCTGCTCGGGAACCTGCGACAGGTCGACGCGCTGCTCGTCGTCCTCGACGGCTTCTCCGGCACCCGGGTTCCGGCCGCCGACCTCGAGACGCTGAAGCTCGAGCTCCTCGTCGCCGACCGCGACCACGTCGAGCGCCGGCTGGAGCGCGTCGCGAAGCAGGCGAAATCGGGGGACACGCGCCTCAAGGCGGAAGCCGCAGACCTCGAGCGGCTCCTCGCGCATCTCGACGCCGAGAGAACGCTCGCAGAGTGGGAGGGCGAGCTGCCGCCGGAGCTCGATCCGCTCACGACGAAGCCGTTGCTCGAGCTGGTGAACGGCGGCGACGGAATCGACCTCCAGCTCGAGGCGGAGCTCTCGGAGCTGCCGCCTGACGAGGCCGCGGAGTTCCGGGGCGGTGGCGAGTCGGCGCTCGGCGAGGTCGTGCGGAGGCTCGCGGACACGCTCGACCTGATCACGTTCTTCACCGCGGGCGAGAAGGAGACGAGGGCATGGACGCTCCGCCGCGGCGAGTCGGCGCTCGATGCAGCGGAGACGATCCACTCGGACATCGCTCGCGGGTTCATCCGGTCCGAGGTCGTGCGCTGGGACGACCTCGTGGAGGCGGGCGGCCACGCGGAGGCGGCGCGGGCGGGCAAGCAGCGGCTCGAGGGGAAGACGTACGTCGTCGAGGACGGCGACGTCCTCAACATCCGCTTCAACGTCTAGCGCCGGCAAGGGCGCCGGCGGGTCGTACGCCCCGCCGGCATGCGCCGCTCAGCAGCAGCAGTTCTCGTCGCAGCCGCACTCCTCGGTGCAGCCTTCGCAACATGCTCCGCGCATCGTTCCTCCTTTCATCGATCGACGTCGATGCAGTATATTGAGATCCGTCGATATTATCTACTTCACGCAAGGTAAGCCGTCGTCGGTCCCCTCTAGATTCGGGGGGATGCCGAGAGGTTTACGAACAATCCTGCGGGCCTCTAGCCGAAGGCATTTGTGCCGAGTGGTCCGGGTCTGGCTCTATCCCGGTCGCCATCTCCAGGCGCTCCAGGGCTGGGTGTCGGTCGGGTGGCTGATCGTCGTGCTGCTCTTTCCCTCGGCGGTCGCGATTTCCCTCGCGGTGCATCAGCTTCGCGCTGGTCTTTGGCTGGCGGTCGTCGCGCTCTTGTTCTTGTTGTTCCTAGCCCTCTCCGCGTTATGGCAGCACGTTCCTCGCGCAGAGCCAACGGTCAGTTATCAGCCGAACGATGACCACCACGGATTCGTGATGACACTTCACAAGCCCGGAAAGAGCTTGCCGAACGCCGCGATCCGGCTGATCGTCCCCGCCGAGTTTGGGTGGGTGCATCGGCAAGGCGCAGCAGAGGACATGCGTAGCGCAAAGACGTTGCCTGACGGCTCGCAGGCATGGGACGAGACCGGCCTAGTCGTGACCGGGGGCGGCTCCTATCCGACTGAGTGGCGTTTCCAGGCGACGGTTCCTCCCGGGGACCATCTGATCCGACTCATCGTGTCCGACGACACGCTCGTGCGATCGGTCGAGCGCGAAGAGGTCATGCACGTGCCGCCGTCAGAGAGATGGGATAAGCGGCAAGCGCAGCAGCGAGCCCAGCAGCGCGCGCACGTCAGCAGCATTCGGGATCGGCTACGCGAGGACGAAGAGACTTTCTTGACCGCGCTGCGCACCGGGATATGGCCTCAAGACAGTCCAAGCGCCCGCCGCGGCGATCAGGCCCCGAGGCTCGGACCATTCATCAAAATCGTCGGAGACGCTGACAAGGAGATCGTTCACGAAGGGCTTGCGGCGGCGCAGGGGGTCTGCGTGCATTACAAACAGCTTCTCAACCAGGCGCGGGGCGCGATACATACCGAGTGGCATCGGCAACGCCGCGAAGCGAGCCAGGGCCGTGGGCAAGACCCCGGTCCCGTGCCTAAGGAGATTCCAGAGCAGAGGCTGGTCCCGAATGACGGGATCGAGCACGCGGTCCTATGCGTGCGCTCCGCCCTCAGCGTCCTTGATTCCGTCCTCGACGGGAGGACAACGTGAGCGGTCCATCCGCCATGTATGGAAACCTGCTTCTAAGGAATGCGGTAGCGGCTGCCGAAAAAAGCCGGGGGAAGCAACGTCCCGACGCGAATCAGTTCGTCGCTTACCCCCGGATCGCGGGTTGGAGCTACCAGCAGGGATCTGAGCCCGGCGTGAAACGAAGCCCGCGTCCTATCGCGGACACGCCCCCGAATCTAGGGCCAGCATCGGACGGAAACGGTGTGTCAAAGGTCCTGCAAATACGCGACATTTGCAGGACCTATTCGTTACTTCGCTGCGGTGAGTTCGGCGAACGTGAGCGTGTCGCCTTCAACGAGGCGGAGGATCGTATCGCGGAACCAGAACGGGTTCTCGCGGTTGTTCCAGCGAAAAGCGGCTTCGTCCAAGTAGGCGTCCAGGTGCTTGACGCTGAGCTTGTGGTAGGCGCCGATCACACTTCGGTCGAAGAGCGACCAGACGGACTCGACGGTATTGGTGTGGACGTGGCCGCGGACCCATTCGTCGCGGGAGTGGTCAACCCACTCATGGCGCGTGTCCTCGTCCGCGATGCCGCGATAGGAGCGGTGCGCGTCGGTGTAGATCGCCTCGGCGTCGTCGGCCACCACGTCGGCCAGGAAGCCCTTAATGGACTCGCTGGAGGCATCAGGTGCCATGCGGAGCCTGACGCGGCCTCCGCGCTCGACTGCGCCGAGAACCACGGTTTTGTTGTCCAGCCGATGTTGCTTCGCTTCGCGCCCGGTCTTGTAGGTGCCGGGGCGGATCTTGCCGCCGACGTAGGTCTCGTCCGCTTCTACGATCCCATGCAGGAGCGGTGCGGACTCGTCATGCATCGCGGCTCGGATGCGGTGGCAGAGGTACCAGGCGGTCTTGTAGCTGACGCCGAGCATCCGCTTGAGCTGGTTCGCGCTGATGCCCTTCTTGGACTCGCCCATCATGTAGACAGCGAGGAACCACTTCCACAGGGGGAGCTTGGAGTCGTGGAAGAGGGTGCCGACGCGGACGCTGAACTGATACCGGCAGGCGTCACAATCGAACTGCCGGCGCTTGGCGATCCTCGAGATTTTGTCCGAGTCGCAGCGCGGGCACTTGACGCCTTCCGGCCAGCGAAGCTCTTCCAGGTAGGCGTGGCATTTGTCCTCCGAGCCGAATCGCTCGATCAACTCGGGAAGGTTGAACTCGCTCATGGCTAGACCTCGTAAGAAGGCGTCAGACCTGACAACGGACGAGGCTCTTCGGAAGCTGTTCCCGAAGCCCGTCCGCGATCAGGCGAAAAAGGAAGCGAAGGAAGCTGAGAAAAACAATCCGCGCAATCCATCTACCCATCAAGGATAGAGGTGAATCCGCCCTGTGTCAAGTAAACAATCCCGAGATCCGTCGATGAAGATGCTCCCTGTTCTCTGCTGCGGTCCCGCGACGGAGCCGCTCGATCCCGAGTCGAGTGAGACCCTCGCGGCTCGCTTCCGGGCTCTCGCGGATCCGACGCGTGTCGCGATCGTCAACCGGCTCGCCTCCGCCGACGAGTGCTGCGTCTGCGACCTCAACGCCGCGTTCGAGCTCTCCCAGCCGACGATCTCGCATCACCTGAAGGTGCTGCGCGACGCCGGCCTCGTCGAGTCGAGTCGCCGCGGGACGTGGGCGTACTACCGGCTCGTCCCCGACGCCGTGAGTGAGCTGCGGCATACGCTCGGAGGATGAAGGCCCTCTTCGTCTGCGTCGAGAACGCGGGCCGCTCGCAGATCGCCCAGGCGCTGTATGAGCGCCGCGGCGGCGAGGCGCGATCGGCAGGCTCGCGGCCCGCGACCGAACTCCACGAAGCGGTCGTCGAGACGCTCGAGGAGGTGGGGATTGACGTCTCCGGGCGCGTCCCCAGAGCGCTCGAGCGCGAGGACGTCGAATGGGCCGATCTCGTCGTGACGATGGGCTGCGGCGACGCCTGTCCGGTGCTCCCGGGCAAGGAGTACCTCGACTGGAACCTGCCCGACCCGGCCGGGCTCTGCCTCGAAGAAGTGCGGGAGCTGCGAGCGGTGATCGAGCAGCGGGTATCTAGCCTGCCGATATGAGCGCGACGCCGGCCAGGGCGATCGCGACTCCTGCAAGCTGAGGACGGGCGATCCGCTCCGCGAGGACGAAGCGCGCGAGCGCGACGAGCACCACCGGGTAGAGCGATCCCAGCACCGAGACCACGCTGATGAGCCCGTGTCGCGCGGAAGCGCCGTAGAGCAGGTTGGCGCCGGTGTCGAAGAGGCCCGCCGCGACGATGACCGGCAGCGTCGGGCGCAGCCGGGCGGTCGACGGCCGGAGGAGGAGGGCGGCGAGCAGGACGATCGGCACGACCGTCAGCCGGAGGCTGAGCGTGCCCCAGACCACGCCTGCCTGCGAGACGCGGTTGAGGCCGAGAATCGACCCTCCGAAGCCGAGCGCGGCGAATAGCGCGAGCCCCACGCCGGTCGCGATCTTCCGGCCCGCGCCCTCGGGCAGCGGCTCGAGCGACGCGGCCACGACACCGGCGACCGCGACGATGATTCCGACCGCCTGCAGGACGGAAGGCCGTTCGCCGCGCGCGAGTCCGTAGGCGATCGGAACGACGGCGCCGGTTGCCGAGATCGGCCCGACGATCCCCATCGTCCCGACGGCGAGTGCGCGGTAGAACGACCCCAGGCCGAGGGCGCCCATGACGCCCGCGAACGCTCCCCACGCGAGCTCGCGGCCGCTCGGAGGATGCGCCTGGGTCGCGAGGGCCATCGCGCCGACGAGCGCGAGCCCGGCGCCCTGCGACACGACGAGCACCCAGACGACCTGGACGCGGCGCGTGCCGATGCCGCCGCCGAAGTCGGCGATGCCCCACGAGAGGCTCGCGGCGAGCGCGAGTGCGACGCCGATCAATCCGGCACGGGGCGGGTCGCCGCGACGGCGTCGAGCTGGTTCGCGTGGTAGAGGACTGCTGCCTCCGCGGTGCGGGCGGCGCGCGGGTCGTGGTGGCAGGCCACCGCGTGGAGCAGCTCCGCCGGGGCGCCGAGCTCCTCGAGGGAACGGAGCCCGAGATGGACGTGGCCGAGCAGGCGTCCCTCCTCGGTCGGCGCGAAGACGGGCGGGCGGCCGAGCTCGCGCGTCCGGCCGACGTCGTGGACCAGCGCGGCGGCGAGCAGCAGGTCGGCGCGGAGGCGCGGGTGGATCTGGGCGAGCTCGCGGCAGAGCGTCGCGACGCCGACCGTGTGCTCGAGCAGCCCGCCGGCGTAGGAGTGGTGGCCTTCGGGCGTGGCCGGATACGACCGGAGCGGTGCCTCGGCGAGCGCTCGGGAGACGACGTTGCGAAGCCCCTCGTCGTGCACCTCGGAGACGAGGAACTCGAGGAAGCCCTCCAGCTCGTTCGCGTCACGGCGGAGACCGGGGGTCAGTCCCGCGGGATCGACGCCGTCCGCGGCCTCCAGCGTTCTCACCTCGACCTGGAGCTCGTTGCGGAACCGCTCGACGCGGCCGAGCACATGGACGGCGTCCCCCGCCTCGAAGCGTCCGTCGAGCAGGTCGACGTCGTTCCAGACGCGCGCTCCGATCCGGCCACTCGTGTCGACGAGCTCGAGCGCGAGGTACGTCGACCCGCTGCGCGTCCGTAAGCGCTCCTTCCGCGCGACGGCGTAGACGCCCTCCACGGTGCGGTTCTCCTCCAGCTCGGCGATCGTGGTCACGAGGAGGAGTTTCGCATGGCGAGGTTACGGGGACCGATGCGTGGATGGCCGTTGCGCTGCGCCAGAGCAAGCGGTTCGGCGCCGCCAGCCCGGTCACGCGCTACTGGCTCGCCAACTGCGTCGGCTTCTCCATCGCAGGCGGCGGCCGTGGCACGGTCGAGCGGATCCTGGCGGACGACGACCTGACCGATCCTTCGGTTCTCGAGGTGAGGACGGGCAGACGGCGCATTCGTCGCGTCCCCACGTCGTCGGTCATCGCCGTCGTCCCCTCCGAGCAGGTGCTCGTCGTCGATCACCGCCGGCGCTTCATGCCGGACCGCCGGCGCGACCTCACCCTGAGGATCCGCTGGACGGCCCGCGTTCTCCGCAGGGTCCTGGTCGTCGGGTTGGGCGTCGGCATGGCGATCGCCGCGGAACTGGCACAGCTGGCTCGTCGCGCGTGGACGCAAGGGTCGCCCGTCGTGGCGCGCGGGAGCCGGCGCGGCGGTAGCGAGGCTGCGCGATTGGTACGGTCAGTGCCGTGGCAGTCGTACGGCCGTTCCGCGCGCTCCGCTACGACCCGGCTGTCGGCGGCGAGCTCGAGTCGCTTGTCGCGCCGCCGTACGACGTCATCGACCCGGGACAGCGCGAAGAGCTCCTCGGACGAAGCCCGTACAACGTCGTCCACCTGACGCTGCCGGACTCCGAGGACGAGGCGGCTGCGAGGCTCGCGGACTGGCGCGGGCGGGGAGTGCTCGTGCTCGACTCCGAGCCCGCGTGCTGGTGGCTCGCCCAGGAGTACGTCGGCCCGGACGGGGTCGCGCGGCGTCGCGAGGGATTCGTCGCCGCGCTCCAGCTCGAGCCGTACGAGAGCCGCGTCGTCCTGCCGCACGAGCGCACGCACCCAGGGCCGAAGGAGGGCCGGCTGCGCCTCCTCCGTGCGACCCGCACGCAGCTCGAGCCCCTCTTCTTCCTCTGGGACGGGACGGTCGAGGTCGACGGGCTCGGCGAGCCGGAGCTCGCCGCCGACGAGGCGGGTGTCGTCTCGCGACTCTGGCGGCTCGACGACGAGTTCTCCGCCGCGCTCGTGGAGGAGCTGGCCGACGCACAGCTCCTGATCGCCGACGGCCATCATCGGTACGAGACGTCCCTCGCGTTCCACGAGGAGGACGGGACCGACGCCTCGGCCTGGCTCCTCGCCGTGATCGTCCCGACCGGCCAGGAGGGGCTGACCATCTTCCCGACGCACCGCGTCGCGAAGGGCACCGGCGCCTCCGGGGCGCCGATCGACCCGCCCGGCGACGATCTGCCGGGCCCGGTGCTCTACCGCGGCGGCCGGTACGAGCTGCTCGCGGGCGACGGCCTGCTCGATCCCGAGGTCGTCGATCAGGCAGCGCCCGTCGGAGTCACGTATACCCCGCGGCGCGACGAGGCCGTCGCCGCCGTTGACCGCGCCGAGGCCGAGGCGGCCTTCCTTCTCCGCCCGACCCGCATCGAGGACGTCTGGGACGTGGCGCGTCGCGGCGACGCGATGCCGCAGAAGAGCACGTTCTTCTATCCGAAGCTGACGTCCGGCCTCCTCATGCTGCCGCTTGACTGACTGGCTCGAGCTGTGCCGGGCCGCGGTCGCCGACGTGGACGCCGTGCTCGCGCGCATGCCGACCCGCGCCGAGCGCGAGCCCGTCGTCGGGGCCGGGCTCGGCGGCGACGAGACGACGGCGATCGACCGCGCCGCCGAGGACGTGATCCTCGCTCGCGTCCGCGAGGCGGCCGGCGCGATCGTCTCCGAGGAGGTCGGCCGGCTCGGCGGCGAGGCGCGTCCGCTGGTCGTCGTCGACCCGATCGACGGCTCGCTCAACGCGAAGCGCGGCATCCCGTTCTTCTCGGTCTCGATCGCGGTCGCCGAGGGCGAGACGATGGACGACGTCCTCTTCGGCTTCGTCCACGACTTCGGCTCTCGCGAGGAGTGGACGGCCCGGCGAGGCGGAGGGGCGTGGCTCAACGGCGATGCGCTCGGCGAGGTGCGGCCGAAGGACGAGGTCGAGATCCTCTCCTTCGAGGCGACGCGGACCTCGCTCGTCGCCCGCGACGCGCCGAAGGTCGCCGAGCTCGCGCACAGGCTGCGGATCATGGGCTCGCTCGCGCTCTCGCTCTGCCATCTCGCGGCCGGGAGGGTCGATGCCGTCTGCTCGCTCAAGGGCGCGCGGTCGGTGGACATCGCCGCGGCTCAGCTCCTCTGCCGCGAGGTCGGGCTCGCGATCGACCTGTTCGACGTGGAGGACGCTTTCGGCGCGGCGCCGCTCGACCTGGAGCAGCGTTCGCGCGTTGCAGCCGCGGGCTCCGAGGCCGTCTGCGGGCGCCTCGCAGCCGCGTTGCGCGGCGGCTAGAAGGACACGCGCGCGGACGAGCGTGACGTCGTCAGCTTCTTGCCGGCGGCGTTGACCGCCGTCACGCGGGCGCGCAGCCGGTGCCCGAAGTCGCTTCGCCCGAGCCGATACGTGGAGTGCGTGGCGTGGTGGATGCTCCGGCACCCTCCGCCTCGACCGTTGCAGCGGAGCCACTGGTAGCGGTAGCTCTTCGGCGGGCCGCTCCAGGTGCCATGGCTCACGACGACGCGCCTGCCGACCCGCATGAGCCCCGTGATCCGCGGCGCCCTCTTCAGGTGCGGGACACTGACGACCAGGGCACTGCGCCTGGTGAGCGCCTGCGTCGAGCCGGCGGCGTTCGTGGCCGTCACGGCTACCTCGAACGTATGACCGGCGTCCTCCCCGAGCATGAAGAAGTCCGTTCCGGTCGCTCCTCCGACCGGGACGCAGCTCGTGCCCTTGGCGCTGCAGCGCAGCCACTGGTAGGTGAACGTCGCGGGCGTGTTCCAGGTCCCAGGCGTCGCCCTGAGCGCCTTCCCGACCGCCGCGATCCCTGAGAGCTTCGGCGCCGCGGTCACGCTCGGCACCGGGACCACCGCTACCGCCGCCGAGGCGACGGCCGAAGACGAGCCGTTCACGTTCTGGGCGCTCACGGTCGAGCGCACGAACGAGCCCGCGTCGGCGGCGGTCAGGGCGTAGGCGGAGCCGGTAGCGCCCGAGATGTTGACGCAGCCTGCACCGGCCGACGTGCAGCGCTGCCACTGGTAGGAGAAGCCCGTCGGCGCGCCGTTCCAGGAGCCGGTGGATGACGACAGCGCGTGGCTCACGCCGGCCGCCCCGGTCACGGTCGGGACCGCGGTGTTGCCGGGGGTGGGAAGCCAGTAGATCGCGTAGGTCGTGTTCGTGTGCATGACGGATCCGCCGTGATAGACGAGCGGCCCGAGACCGGTCGTGGGCGCCGTATGGGGGCCGCCGAGGCTCTGGACGCAGCCGCTGTCCGCGTTGCTGAACTCCTGCTGGAGCCAGTAGTCGTGGCCGTTGATCACCTGGTTGAACCGGGTCGCTCCCGTGCCGCCGAGAGGCGTCCCGAAGCCCGCAGGGCCGGCGCAGAGGTCGCCGTTCTCGTTTCCGTCGCTCGCGAACCAGGCGTCGCCGAACGGATCGGTGATCGATTCGTTGTGCTCGTGGCTGATGGTGTTGAGCTCCGTGTCGGCGTCGTCGTTGTTCGGCGAGGAGCCCGGGTCGCAGCCGGTGATCGTCGCGTCGTAGGGCTCGTTCGCGTAGATGACGTCCTCGCCGTTCAGGTCGAAGAAGTCGCTGTGGTACGCGCAGTAGACGTTGGTCGTGCAAATGGTGCTGGTGCTGTCGAAGCAGGAGCCGACGCCGTTCGGGGTCATGAGGAAGAACTCGTTGCCGGTCCCCCCGTGCCAACCGTTCACGGTAAGGACCCGCTGGATCTCGGTGTGGAGCTGCTGGTCCGTGAGGCACACCGAGTCGAGCCCGTCGTTGCAGCCGTTCGTCGGCAGCGGCGCGTTGTCCACGAAGGAGCCGCCGACCGCCGACAGGTACAGGATCGACCCCGTGCCGACGTCCGAGTACTGCGTGTCGGTCGAGTAGACGTTCGAGCCGGTGCCGCTGTCGGCTGCGACATCGAAGAAGTACTGGTCGATCAGGGTCCGGTAGCCCGCGTCGAAGGCCAGGAACGACGCAGTCGAGAAGCGGGCGGACGGCAGGAACGAGTGCGGGAGCCCTGACTGATCCGCATGCGGCACGAGTCCGAGCGGCCGACCATGGTGCGTCGCGCCGCCGCTCGCCCCCGCGGCGGTTCCGAGCAGCGCAAGCACGACTGCCAGCGTGACGAGCGACCCCCTCATCTTCTCCACCACGATTGCACGTCGACCCCGGAAAGCCAAATCCGTCAGCTCACTTGTGGGTGGAGAGCGTCGCGGCGAGTCGGGTGAGCTTGCGGACGGCTGCCTCGAACGACGCGGCCGAGTCGCCGAGTCTTCCGGCATCCGACTGGAGCTTCGCCAGCTGCTGCCCGAGATACGTGGCCTGGCTTGCGACGTAGCCGGGGTCGATCTGCCCGGCAGGCGTCGTCGTGAGATAGGTGTCCAGCGTTTTCAGCTCGCCGGCGATCCGGCCCGCGGAGCCGGTAAGCGAGCCGGCGTCGGAGGACATCGCCGTCGCGGACGAGCTCGCCGTGGCCGCGTCGCCGCTGATCCTGGCGCCGACCGCTCGCTCGGACGCCGCCGTTGCCGCGGCGGCGGCGCGGGCGTGCGCGGCTGCGCTCTCGGCGGCGGCGAGCGACGTTCGCAGCGTGCTCACCTGCTGCTCGAGCGCATGCTCGTGCGCGGTCGCCGTGGCGAGCGCCTCCCGGGCGGCCGTGTCGCGCTGCGCCTGGTGACGCCACCCGATCGAGAACGCCGCGGCGCTGATGAGCCCACCGCAGATGAACGCGAGGCCGGCGAGCAGCCACGCCGAGCGCGGCAGCTTCAGCCGTGCCGTGCCGTGGCTCGCGTGCGCGAGTGGCCGGCGCTCCTCGAGCAGCGGCCAGCGAGTGGTGGACTCCGAGGTCACCAGGGAGCGCTTCGCCGCGCGGCGACCGGCTCCTGCCATCGGTCGCGCTTGCGCAGCGTCCACCACAGCCGCCGGGCGGATCCGGCGCACGGCACGCGGCCGGTCGAGGCGCCTGAGCCCGGCACCTAAGCGCTACGCTCGCCATCGTGGCTGTCTCTCTCGACGATGTCCGGACGGCGCTCGAGCAGGTGATCGACCCGGAGCTCCGGCGTCCGGTCACCGAGCTCGACATGGTGCGCGATCTCGAGGCCCACGACGGCGTCGTCGCGCTCACGATCGTCCTTACGATCGCCGGCTGCCCGCTGCGCGACTCCTTCGAGGATCAGGTCGAGCGCGCGCTTGCAGACGTGCCCGGAGTGACGGGGGTCGAGCTCTCCTTCGACGTGATGACGCCCGAGGAACGGCAGGCGCTCACGCAGAAGCTGCGCGGCGGTGCGCCCGAGCGTGACGGGGTGATCCGGCTGCCGGCCGACTGCCGCGTGCTCGCGATCGCGAGTGGCAAGGGCGGCGTGGGCAAGTCGTCGCTCTCCGCGAACCTCGCGGTGGCGCTCTCGCAGCTCGGCCACCGGGTAGGCGTGCTCGACGCAGACATCTACGGGCATTCGATCCCGCACGTGCTCGGCATCCGCCAGCGCCCGGTCGCGGTGGACGACCTGATCGTGCCGCCGGTGCAGGACGATCTGAAGCTCATGTCGATCGGCTTCTTCCTCGAGAGCAGCAACGAGCCCGTGATGTGGCGCGGCCCGATGCTCCATCGCGCGCTCGAGCAGTTCCTCACTGACGTCCACTGGGGCGAGATCGACGTCCTCGTCGTCGACATGCCGCCCGGGACCGGGGACATCTCGATCTCGCTCGGCCAGCTCCTGCCGCGGGCCGAGGTCGTCGTCGTGACGACGCCGCAGAAGCTCGCGCAGGACGTCGCTGCCCGAGCCGCTGCGATGGCTCAGAAGACGAACATGCGCCTCCTCGGCGTCGTCGAGAACATGTCCGGCGACGTCTTCGGGAGCGGCGGCGGCGAGGAGCTCGCGAACGAGCTCGGGGTCCCGCTGCTCGGCACCATCCCGCTCGATCCGGTCCTGCGCGAGCAGGGCGACGCAGGCGCGCCCGTCGTCTCCGCGCAGCCCGAGGCGGAGTCGGCGCGGGCGATCGTCGCGATCGCCGAGGAGATCCAGGCGCTCCGCCGCGAGCGCGGCGGCATCGTCAAGTCACTGCCGCTCGTCGGCTGAGCCTGCGTCGTGGACGCCCAGGAGGGCCTGAGCCGGCTGCAGGCGCTCGGCTTCCGGGACGCCGACGCGGAGGAGCTCTGGGCACACTTCGACGGCGCCGAGCGCCGCGGAAAGCAGGGTCACGGCCACGCGCGGATCCCGTGGCTCGAGGGCCTCGAGGGCTACGACCCGTCGGCCCAGCCCTCGCTGCTCGAGGAGGACGACGGCTTTCAGCGCTGGCACGGCGGCGGCGCGATCGGCTACCTGGTCCTCGGGCGCGTTGTGCGGGCGCAGCTCGAGCGGCCGCCCGATCACGCGCGTCTCGTCGTGTGCGAGCGGACGTTCCCGACGGGGATGCTCGGCCATCACGTCCGCCGACTCGCCGAGGGCGGGCTCGTCGCCGTGCTGACTGCGACGTCTCCGCTTCGTCTCGGGCATCCCTCGGGCGGTCCGAAGCTCGCCGGCACGAACCCGCTCGCCATCGGGATCCCGGGCGTCGACGGCGATCCCGTCGTCGCCGACGTCTCGATGGGCGCGGTGACATGGGGCGACGTCGTCGCGGGACTCGCGCAGGAGGACGAGCTCGTCCCGTTCGGCGGCGAGCATGCGCACAAGGCATTCGCGCTGGCGCTCGGGCTGCAGCTCCTCGTGGACTCGCTCGTGCGGGAGGCGGGTCACGGCGCGGTGCTTCTCGTCGCGAGACCGGAGTCGGATCCGGTCCCGGCGCTCCGCGAGCTCGCGGCCGGCGTCCGTCTTCCTGGCGACCGCTAGCGCGGGAAGCGCGGGTCGTCTCTGATCGAGGCGAAGTCCTCGTCGTCCTGAGCCGCCGCGCGGAAGCGATCCTCCGCGGCCACGGCGGTCCCGAGATGCTCGAGCGCGGCTTCCCGCTCCCCGCTGAGCGCCTCGACGCACGCGAGGTTGTAGAGGATCGCCGGATTGCCCGGCTTCGCCTCGAGCCCCTCCTCGAGCAGCCGCTTCGCCTCGCCGTGGCGGCCCGCCTGGAGGTCGGGAACGGCGAGGAAGACGTACTCCCAGGCGGAGATCTCGTGCGGCTCGCCCGGCTTGCCGCCGACCGCGAGGACGGCCGCGTCGTCGGTGACCGCAACCGCGCCGCGCCTGAGAGCGGGATCGCGCACGAAGACGAGCTGTCCGGGGCCGAGCTCGTGCTCGTTCCCGTCGACCGTGAACCGGACGCGCCCGCGCAGGACGAGGTAGAGCTCCTCGTGGCCGAGCCGGTCCTCTGTGTGCTCCTCGACGATCCGGCCGCTCGCTCCGGGTGTGTACGCGTTCGTGCCGAACGCCTGGATGCCGAAATGCCGGCGCACCGGCCGCCAGACGAAGCCGTCTGCCAGCTCGATCGCGTCGAGCTCGTCGATGTGGGCGAGGTTCATCCGAGGAGCTCCTGAAAGCGGGGGTCGTCGCGGACGTTGTCGAGGTCGGTGTCCTCGCGGAAGTACGGCGCGGCCTCCTCCGCGTTCAGCTCCTTCGCACGCCGGAGGTGGGCGAAGGCGGCGTCGGGATTCCCGGCCATCGACTCCCAGCACCCGGCGTTGTACGCGGCGGCCCAGTAGTCGGGCTTCTCCGCGACCATCCGCTCCATGACCGCCCGGCCGTCGTCGATCCGACCTGCGTGGCGATAGGCCTCCGCGAGCGTGAACTCCTCCCAGCCGCCGGCGTTGAACGCCTGGCCGACGGTTCCGCCGACGACGAAGACGATCGTGCCGTCCTCCGCCGCGACCGCGCTGCGGAAGACCTCGGCGGGGACGAACACGAGCGTGCCGGCCGCGGCGTCCTTCGTCTCCTCGCCGACCGTGAACGTCGCGCGTCCCTGCACCACGACGTAGAGCTCCTCGTTGCCGCTGTCCTCCGTGTGCGGGGGCATCAGCTGGTCGCCCGTGTCGGCGTACCAGGCGTTGACGCCGGCCGGCCGGAAGCCGAGGAGGTAGCGGACGGGAATCAGGGTGCTGTCGCGGTGTGCGACCCTCTCGGCCTCGTCGAGCGCGAGGATCTCGTAACCCTCGCTCATGAGCTCGCCTCCCTCAGGGCGTCGAGGACGACGGGATCGATCGCATCCGCCCCGTCCACCCGTTCCTCGAGGTTCTCGACGCCGGCCCAAGCGTCGAGCGAGTCGTAGCCGAGCCGTGCGAGCCGTTCCTCCACCTCTTCGCGCAGGGAGCCTTCGAGCGGCAGCCAGTCCTCCCGCGGGCTGATCCCGAACAGCCGGTGGTGGATCTCGTGGATGCGCCTGAGCTCCTGGATCGGGCGCTCGTGGTCGTCGACGCGAAGGTCGACGAGGAGGTCGGACAGGCCCGCGTAGCCGCCGTTCCGCTGCACGACGAGGAGCGATGCCGACTGCTGCCCGCGCCGGTCGCCGCCGGCTGCCTGCGCTGCCGCAAGGCACTCGATCAGTCGCGACGCGAGCGGGAGCGCCGAATTCCCCTCGAAGGTGGTCGCGAGCGCGGCCACCGTCTCCTCGCCGACGAGGATGTTGCCCTGTGCCGCGTAGCCGGGACCCGTCCGATGTCCCGCCCACTCGTTGCAGCCGGGGCCGGTCCAGCTCGCGCTGCCGCCGCGGGAGTCGACGATCCCGAGCTGCCGGTCGTCGCGTCCCTCGTCCTCCGTGGTGAGGCGCTCCACGACCTCCTCGGCGCTCAGCCCCTCACGGAGAAGCGCCAGCCCGTTCGGGCCGTAGCTGGGATTCGCATACGCCTGCGTCGCGATCGCGCCTACCTCGGGCTCCGCCCACGGGACGACCGAGCCGACCGAGAGGAACTTCGACTGCACCGCGACGCCCCACTGCCCCGCCTCGAGGTCACAGGCGGCGATCGAGTAGGTGGCGACGACGGGCTCAGCCATAGGTCAGCTCCGTGAGGTCGAGCGCGAGCAGGTCGCGGCGCTCCTCCGGGACGAGCACGGCCGCGACCTCGGGCCGCGCGAGCGCCGCGCGTACGTCGTCCGCCGACGCAGCGCGTACGACGACGGGACGGCCCGCTTCGAACGCCTCGGCGATGGGTTGCAGCTGGTCGACGCCGTCGACGACGAGCGCCTCCTCCACCGGCACGGCGGGATCCCCCTCCACGACTAGCTCTGGCACGCGCCGGCCGCTTCCGCCCCACCAGCGCTCCCTCATAGCGTCACGGAGCCCCCCGGCTCCATCTCCTCGATCTGCACGTCCGGCGCGAGCTGCTTCAGCTCGGCCGGTGTACCGGTCAGCGCGGGGAACGTGCCGTAGTGGCACGGTACGCAGCGCTTGACGTCGAGGAGCTCGAGCGCAAGAGCCGCCTCGCGCGGGCCCATCGTGTAGTGGTCGCCGATGGGGAGGATCGCGACGTCCGGCGAGTAGAGGCGGGCGATCAGCTGCATGTCCCCGAAGACGCACGTGTCGCCGGCGAAGTAGAGCTTCGTCCCGTTCTCGACCGTGACGACGATGCCGCACGGCTCGCCCATGTACTCGAGGTCGTTGTTCGAGCTCGAGTGATGCGCGTTC